>OOAW01000014.1_pt1 | contig 228505 bp, 197 predicted proteins | sample 1671861 | NCBI WGS metagenome assembly OOAW01 (sample SAMN06348200, study PRJEB24527) | human gut metagenome | reverse complement strand
CAAGCGACATAAGTCCATTTCCTGTTAGTGTTGCCATAGGTAATAGTCCTCCCACAACTGATATTATCTCCGGATTTTGTATCGCGTCTTTTAAAGATTTTTTCTGTATCATAATCGTAAATTTTAAATTCAAATTAATAAACTATTATCTCTCTTGTGCTAGCAATATACCATAATCCATCATCCCCTTTCGATACGATATATTCCTCCACATATCCAAGTCCAACTCCCCATTCATTAAAATATTTATAGCTCCCGTCAATCTTAGCACAAAATGAAGAAGACGATTTTATTAAAGATGGAGAATCATTTCTCGAAATATACCTACCACGAATCCGGAATTGGAATCCATCGGGGACTGAAGATGTAGGTGGTATAACAATCGTATCAATCTTTTTATAATAAACATCGGTAGATACGTCCAACAATGATCCCTTGCTGAAATCAATATTATATTCTGATACATGCGATGTGAGCTCTTCATTTACGACCCTCCACTCATATACCATATCTGATTTCATGATAATTCTACCCAATTCGTCAAAACGAATACTCTTTCCACCAAGATGTCCGGTGCCTTTTAAAAAGTCTAATAGAATCATCGGAGTGAACTTATCCATTTCAGGCGAAAAATCTTTGTAATCGGACGTAATATTCCCGTTAGCATCAAAACCATTCTGGCTAAACATATACTGGTCATAGAATATAGCCTGCCCGATTTTAGCGAATTGAATCAGGGCAAGTTCTATTTCGATAGCATTGAAATGCTCAAACGGAAGCCACGTAGCATTTTCCCCGTTCTTGGCATAATCTTCTGCCGGTGTCATGCCCTGCTCAGTCCCCAGCCATGTTCCGACCTTGTTCATCACGTACCGGACTGCATCCTGTGCCGTGTTCGGCTGGAATACGACATAAGGAGCCACATTAGCCGAACACGTATAGCTCATGTTGTCAGAATAAATACCAGCCGGATAAGGAAGCCTGGTCACTGGCTTAACACGATAATTAACCTCTGTTCTTTTTTCTGCAATCATAGTTATTCCTCCGTTGTTATTATTACAGAAACATTACCTGAAGCCTGCTCGCACATAGCCTCTGTCACGGTTCCGCTGTATGATGCAACCTTAGCCGTGTCCGGATTAAGGATATTGCCTGCTGAATCCGTGAATACGAAAAAGAACTTCATGTCCTTGAATTTTGTTATGCTGCCACGCTTCACCAAAATAGGAGTATAAGTAACACTTCCACCGGAACCCTGCTCGATAGTTTCATTCTCCGGATTAGGATTTGGTAGGATATCGAACGGATCACTGGCGTCTATTACCGTCTGTACGTCCATACCGATAAGGTTTTCATCCTGATAGACTTCTACCTTAAACTGTCCGGTAGTATCGACCATATCATTATTAACTGATAATGTCTGCCCTGTCTGTCCGCCTATTACAGACCACGTTCCAGACTGCAGGGAATACCATTTATATGTCAGATTAGCCGTCAACTGGTCGCTACCTATCCACGCTACAGCCTTCAGTATACAGGAATCTCCCTTATCGGTTAGTGTAAAGAATTTATTGTCACCGGCCATGATGGTCACACGTTTGCTGTTTCCAACACCCACCGTTATCGGTATATTATACACAGCCTGAACCTTGTCGGAGGTATTACCTACCGCAATCGTAGCTTCTGCCTTGATGTTACATGCCGCACCTCCGGATGCTTTTACAAGGTTTTTCATGATTTTCAGGGCAAAGTAATTCTGTACTCCAGCTTGATAAGGAATACTCTGGAAGTGACTTGTTTCGCCGTTAAAACTATTCGTTGAAACCTTGTCGCTACCGAATGTCAATTCAGTGTCATTAAAGTACCATTTCACCGAGCTGGGAACAACCAGTCCGGCCGCGACCAATGAAGATGTAATAATGTAACTTAACATAGGCGTTAATGTAGAAAAATCCGGAGATATATTAGTCGGGCTACCTGCTGTACCCTGATATTCCTGATACAAGTCACCCATATTGGATTGCAGGAAAGGCATGTATACACTACCCTTGCGCAGGAACACGACCTGCCGTACTGAACTAGCCTCACTCATTGCTGCCTCCTTCCTTGTTAAGAGTTGTAGGTGTATCTGGGAACTCAGGTAAAATTGTCGGTTTGTCATCCCGATATTCATCCGGAGTAGTTACTTCTGCCGGGTTCTCAATACCGTCCGTTTCCAGACGAGCCGCCTGTGGAGTCAATGCAACGCCACCCACGCGAGTTGCTCTGTCAAATATTGTATCACCTTCAATCCGGTTCAAGTCAGCCTGCCACAACAGCACATTACCGTCTGCCGTCTTATTGCGTATTGCAGTAAGACTCATCTTATCTGCAACCTGTTTTGTCACTTTCACATAAAAAGCCATAGTCGTATAATTTTTTAATTGTTAATTCTGTCAAAAAGTACATTTCCGTCAGCGTCCTGCAATACAGAACCGTCCGTGTCATCAATAAGTATAGCTTGCGGGCCCCTATCCTGCACTTCTAATTCAAGCATCATTCCTGGAATGAACGTAATCGTAGGTTTGATTCCTTCAGCCTGCTTGGAATAACTCTGAGAATACGGAGATTTTACTTTCCATACAAACCGGAACCATTCTTCCGGATCAGGAACAACACCCATTCCGTCCATCACAAACGCTTCCAATTTCAATTTCTCCGTTCCTCCGGCAACCTGCGTGGGTGCTCCTTTCCAGTCGACTTCCACTTCCGGTATGCGGCGCCGGATGGTGGTTGTTGCCGTGGGAGCATCGTCAGGAGGAACAGAAGATAAACTGCCATCTGCCGAATATCCCAGCTTGCAGACATAAGTCTGATCTTCCCCAATATAATCCTGATTAATCGTTAAGGTATTATGGTCTATTGCTTCAACTTCCCAGTCATTGTCACCATTCCCATCCGTAATAGGTTCCAGACTTCCATCGGTCATACGGAACCAGAAGAATTTACACTTTTGCTTGTCGGAGGCTATGTCAGATTCACCGGCAAACACGGATGCGGTTATCTTACGTGTCAACGGATTGCGTAACGGACTCCATGCCACAGTTGCAGGACTGTCGAGTTTCAAAACCGGTGCCGGGAGTGTTGCGTCCGATACGGCTATGACCGTACTCATGCGGAATACATACATCTGATTTGTGCGGCTATCAACATATTCTGCGTAAAACTCCAATGCCAACGATGATGCAGCAGGAGGATTACGCTTTACCTTAATCTGCCCCTTAGAATCTCCCTCTGTGGTTATTTCGTAGTCTATATTATCCGAACTAATCAATGTACGCTGTGTACCGATAATCTGATACCACTTCATGTTAGTAATGGACGCATTCACCGGACCGCTCTTCAGATAAGAATCCGGATCCGTAGCGTTACATCTCGGATATAGCACCAAGGGTGTCAGATAATAATCAGGGATATATTCTTTAGTGTCCGCACTATATATCTGCCTGTCAGGTACACTGCCCACAACCTCTATACTTCCGCTAATCTGGAGAGGTGTGTAGTTCACATCCAATCTCTTTGTCTTACTTTTTATTCCCATATTAAAATGTTATTGTTTGTTCTGCTATTTCTGTCTGCTGACCGTCACGAAGCAAAGCTGTTGCTTTAAAAGAACACACTCCCTTACTGGTAAAGCCAATGCCCAAATCATCGACTGTCAATGTAAGAGTCTTGCCTGCATCAGCTCTCTTGATAGCCCAGGCATTATCCTCAGATACATTACCCGTATCTCGTGTCCATGACACATCCGTATCGAGTATGTGTTCAGTCACATCACGGTTGTAAAGCTGTCCGGTTACAGATAAAGTCGTAAATACAACTCCTTCCTGAAGCTGAGTTGCATCGAAAGCCCAACCGTTTTCGCTTTCAATGTCAATAGAAAATGCCGGATTTCCTTCAATCATCGCCCAGCCTGTACTTGCATAGCGAGGTTCGTCCGTCGTACCGGTGACAAGACATTTCCAGCGACATCCATAATGCCATACAGTATCGACCGTTTCTTTGCCAGCAGTATAAGGATTATCACTTTGAGCTACCTCCAATGACCAGAATCCACGGTCGTTCAGCTGCACGACAACCACTCCCTGATAGTTAATTCGCATCAAGTCCTGAATGGCTATACCACGGCAATATACATAGCTATGCCGGTAATTGATAGGGAGGTTATCGAACAGTTCCAACCTCTTCAGTTTTCCGATAATGATGCTGTAATTAGATTCCTCGAGTATAGGTTTCGTGACACCGTCAAGCATGCAGATACAGCCTTCATAGCTGGATATATACCAGAATCCCTGCCGTTCTTCATCCACTGCATTTCCTCGACGGGTAATTACCATGCCGGAAGCAGGAGGATAGTTCTTACCACCCGGCACCTCTTCATCAGGATAAAGAACCACGTTAATCTTATTCTCTGCCTGCATGACACTAAGGACACGGAACCAGCTATCATAATATTCTCCAGTTGAGTTCAAGTTATTAACTGATCCGTAGTCTACGTCCTGCTCCTTGAATGCCGTAATATCATTATCCCAGCGACGACGAAGATACAGATCATACGTGCCGTCTTCGAGAAGTTCAATCCGTTCGATAGTACCAGCCTCAGAATAAGTAACGTTTCCTTCTTGAGCAAACCAACGATTGTAGATAAGTTCCTTCACAACCATAGAGCTGCGCACTTCAAGTCTTTCGAATTGTCCACGCCCATCAGGATATATGCCCGCGCCTTTGCCTGTAATAAGGGAATCAATAAATTCACCAAAAGACAGTAAGAAACTTGTCCCATCAGGTCTATCTTTCCTGATAAAGTTATCCAGATCAAATCCAATTTCAGTTAAAGCTGTAATAAGCTCAAGAAAGTTAATTTTAATCTTCTCAAAATTACGCTCCCATTTCAATCGGACATCACGGCCAAAATCATTAGCACCGTTCCAAGGCACTATATTTTCAAAATCCGTATTTAACTCCGGTGTTTTATTTTGTGTCGGTGTATTATCTGTCATGTCAATTCTAATTGTTGTCCGTTAAATTCCAGCAACAATGGTTGCCAGCACATTTTTTCCTCATAGGTATCCATATCTCTGAACCGAAGCATATAATCAGAGAATCTGTTACGTTCCTTCCGATTAGAAGGGAGCAGCTGTGCATGCAGTACCGTTACCGGACCATGCGATTTATCCTTATCATAGGAATACGACATAAAGCTGAAGGAGAAAGTCTTGCCAGCCCTGGTCAGCTCATGCATCTCTTTAATTGCCTCATATATTTTCATAACGCAAAAATAGTTTCATCAGAAAGCTGAAAAAAGGACATAAAAAAACTGCCTACCTTCACAGGCAAGCAGTGTATGAAGAAAAAAGAAAAACTAACTAGAAAACCTTCTGTAAGAATAATATATCAAGAACACCAGTAAAGCAAACGATATTATAAGTGAATAATTAGAGAAACTGAATAGCGGTTCCTTATCAACCGATTTCATCTCATTCTCTTCGGTTATATTACTACTAGAATGATCATCAATCGTCGTCTTGTTATTAAAATTAACCGAGGAACTGTCACGCTGATAAGTCTTATTGTGCGAGATTTCGGTTTCTTTTTCAAGCACCGGGATTGTATTACCTGAAGAATCAATCACAACTGTATAGTCGCGTATAATGATACGTTTATCGTCTATCCAAGATTGAGCCAATTCAGATAACGACACATGATCGTCAATTTGCATATTTTTATGGCTTTCATCAGTTCGAGATGTAGTCTGATTTGACTTATCCAGTCGTACCGACCGGCACGACTGGAGTGTCAAACCTAACAGAACAACCAATAAAAACCCAATACACAACAAAAGAAGAACATCACTTGAATCTAATTTTTTCATTTTCCCCTTAATAAGACAGATTTAGCTCTTTCCAAATGCTCAGTACGATCTTCGAGTCCATTGAATCCGCCGTTAATTTTTTTGGTAATTTTCAGCAGCTGATCCTGATCGGCCAGTTCATTCAACTTATTACGGTTCCAGAACCATCCGGCTACAAGTGCCGCTAAGTCTGGTTGCTCGACTCGTTCCGGATGCTCCAGCAAATTATATTCCTTTTTTGTAAAATCATTAAATGCTGAATAATTAATCCTACCAGTCAGCTGTATAAGTCCACGCCCTTTAAATTTAGGTCCGTCACCAGGCATAAGGTTACCCAGATCCTTACGTCCTTCATAGGCTTTTCCGGAAGCGATTTCGCGGACATAGCGAAGAGATCCACTTTCATGTGCGATTTGTGCCAGAAAATGAGCCTGACGCATTGGCGTATCAATTTCAAAGGTCGCCATCGTATCGTTCAAGTGCGGTAAGAACTTGTCTATGTTCTCATCCGTAGCGAACGGCATAATTTTTTTAAGCGTTGTTTTGTCCATTATTAAATGTTTTTTTCAGTTTGTACCGATATGTATAATCAATGCCGAACAGGCTTCCGGCAAAAGTGCTTACCTCGCCATAAGCAATCAGCACCGAGCTGTGTATCTCGCCTACTGGAGGTGTCCATAATCCCATTATCAGCATTGCCATGCCACTAACAGTAAGGAAAGCAGCCATGGCAAGCTGTATTGTTAACTTTTTGTTTTGCATATATTATTTTGTGTTTGTGTGACAAAAGTACCCGTAATACGCTATAAAAAAAAGGACATTACCGGCTAGCGTTTTTCTCGAGCATTTCCAGCCTCTTAATACCATCACGTATTGTCCGGACACTCACTGTCATTTCCTTCGTAGCAATATTACTAAGATGCTTATTCGAGATACGCAATTCAGCAAGAATCAGCTGTATGAGTACCTTAATGTCATAAGAGGATGCTCCGGAGATACTTTCAACCTGGGTAGCGCTGTCAGTGGTATATCCACCATTGTACTTACCATTTCTCATACGCACCTGTTGTAAGATCTGAGTAGTATTAATCATACCGATAGTACCATTTTTCTGAGCGATATCAAAGACATCAAGGAACTGCTTAACATGAGGATTGGCCACACCTTCATGATTGGCTACAAATTCATTCTTATGTACCGGGATAACACCGGCTACATCTCGAGAATCTCCTTTAGCCGTGTACCCCTGAACGTAATCATCAGAATATCCGCCGGAATATAATCCCTTAGCTTCATCAGCCTGTTGTTTAGCAACAGCTATCTGGGCCGCACCTGCTATTACGGCGGCAGCTGCCGCTGCTGCACCCAAAGCAGGTCCAATAACTGGTATTCCCGCCATTGCTTTATATGCTTCCATCGCGGCAACAGCGGTACTAGATGTAACCTGCAAAACCTGTAATGCGAATTGCTTATCAGCATATTTACGCTTAACGGCTAAAACTGCTTCTTCCTTTTGCTCTTCCAGTTCAGTAGTATCTTTACCAGCTTTCTGAGCAGCTTTGATCTGAGCATCATACCGACTTTCAACCTTGGATATCTCACTGTCTTGCATAGCAGACATCAGCTGTGATACTGAGCCAGCCAACTGATTAAATGTATCTAATGCAGCTTTCCTGATCTGAGCACGTTCTTCTTCCTTTTGTTTCGTGATTTCAGTCAGGCGGTCCTGATACTCCATTTCAGAGATAATACCAGCATCGTGAAATGCTTCCAGCAAAGCCAGTTGCCCATCCAGACTCTGTTTGTACTTGTCGATAAAATAATTATCTTCTTCCGGAGCTTCTTCTTCAATAATATTTAAAGAAGCATCTTCCTGTTTGGTCGGAGTCTGATTTGCCAGTTTATTAGCATATTGACGATTAGCTTCCACTGTCATTACAGATAAAAGCTGCTGGTCAACCAGAGCTAAATCATTTTTTCTATTGGCTTCTGCATACAATTCCCTTTTTTTAGCCAGGAACTTAACTTCTAAAGCATACAGTTGTTCCTGGTACTTCTCTTCTTCAATCAGTCCCAGAGCATGCTGTGTGCGCAAGTCCTTTAATTGCGTTTCATATTCCTTTTTAGCCTTATCAACTTTATCGTCAGTATCACCAAGAGTCGGAGTTGTAAAAATATTTTCTTTCTCAGGTATCTTATTGATAATTTCTATCAACTGATTTTTCTGCTTCAGCAAATTATCTAATTCAGCTGCTTTTTCGGCTGTATTATTGTCTAGGACTCGCAATAAAGCTAATTTTTGTGCCTGATCAATATCTGTTCTATCTTCAATGATTTTTTTCTGTTCAGCATAATACTTGCGATAAGCAATCGTTTCAGCAGTAAGTTTGTCTTCAATAGCCTGGACTTCAGCCTGTGCATCAGCTTTCAGCTGGGTAAGCTGCCTTTGATTCAGCGAATCTAAATTTTTAGCTCTATCTTGTACAGACTGTAAGGCAGCCATATCTTCAGCATTTTTGTTCAGAGCCTCATTGAGATTTTTCTGTGACTCCGTAGCCTTATCAGTTTCATCACGGAAAAAGGCAAAGTAAGTAGCAGCTGCTGTTGCTCCAGAAATAACCAGTCCCCATGGGCTGGCTTTAGTCGCCTTGCTAAACAAGTTGGTTGCCCATGTAGCAGCCTTGGTTGCAACTTCATACGCTTTCGTTGCCAAAGTAGCTGATTTAACGACAATAATGTAGGCACTAACAGCAGCTGTAGCAGCAACAATAACTCTCTTGTTTTCAATCAAAATAGAAACGACAGCACTCAATCCTTTAACAGTGAGTGATCCTGTTGTTACCATGTACTTCATGACTGGGAGCAACTGTTCTCCAAGTTCTACACGGATATCAGAAAAACTCTTTTTTGCCTTGTCAAGTTCGGCCTGCACTGTAGAGTTCTGGACGGAAAATTCGTTATAAATAGAAGTACCTTCTACGAAAGCCTGGTTAGCTCCCTGCTGTTCCTTACGAACTTTGTCGACATTACCGGCTAATGCAGAGATAACACTTGCAGCTTCAGCTCCGGAAAGACTCATCTGGTCGAGTACAGGAGCCAATTTATCCATACCGCCCAAACGGTTCAGCGCCTCGAGGAAGGTAAGTACAGCCTCATTAGCATCCTTACTCATCAGTTCTGTAAATTCTTCGACTTGCAAACCAGCCAATTTCGCATATTTAGCCGGCTCCTGATAAAGTTTTAGGATCAAACCGGAAAGGGCTGTAGAAGCCATTTCTGAGCGCAACATATTCTGATCGAGTGCTGATGCGAATCCCATGATATCCGTAATCGCCAAGTTAGCCTGTTTACCGACACCACCCATACGTGCAGTGAATTCAACCAGATAAGGTTCAGCAGCTGATGAATTTTGAGCAACTGAGTTAACAGCCGAGCCTACAGCCAACATGTTTTCTTTCAGCGACCGGTCGCCGTCGCCAAACATATCAGCTAACTTGCCGATCTGAGTGATAGCGTCCTTACCTAAATCCTCACCCAACGCGACATTGATCATATCGGCTGCTTCGACGAACTCCAGCACGCCATCCTTGGTACTAATGCCCAATTTTCCGGCATCACCAGCCAATTCATTCAGGCGTGTACGTGCTGTACGGGTATCCATCCGTTTGAATTCCTCGTTAAGCTCTTCTACTTCCTGCTTAGCCAATCCTGTGTACTTGACGACTTGCGACTGAGCTTCTTCCATTTCAGCGTATTCATTCACACAGCTACGCATGGTGAGTGTAACGCCAGTCAGACCTGCAATGATACTGGCAGCAATCGTTCCATATCGATTAAAACCATCAGCCAGTTTAGCCAAGCTGAAGCGCGTTTCGTTAGCCGTTCCTCTCAGCTCCTTGATCCGGTTATTAACTTCCTTCAGCTGCTCGGAATATTGTTTGTAAAGTTCCGTGTTCGGATTCAACTGCCTAAGTATTGCGTTCAGATCCTTCTGGCGTTTACCCAGGTCGCGCAAAGAGAGATTGGTAAGTCCAATCTCATCATAAAGATTATCATACTCCTGCTGCAATTTCTTCAGGACTTCAACCTGTTTCGCATACTCAGCCGAATTTTCTCCAAATTGTTTCTTCACATTCTTCAGCTCGCGGTTAGCCGAACGCATCTTATCCTCGAGCTCAATCATCTTCTGCCGTGCCTGATCCTGCTGGATAACAATTTCCAGCTGCACCCTATCAATTTTCAGACTCATATTTGTGTTTGTGTGTGTTAATGATTAATTATCCAGCCATCTCCCATCATCCAGCCATACACCGCCATCTCTCCACCTTCCATCGGCCAGAATCCATCTCTGTTCGACTTCGGTATCAGGTATCACGGCTGGATAGAAGATACCAGTCCATGGACCTGAACGTCCGTTCGGGCCTATCGTATATTCAATTTCCTTAGCCAGAAAACGGCGGTTAAAAAATTCAAAGACTGAACTTGCCGGATATACATTTTCATCATAGCAGGTAATTTTAACGGGATTTTCCCGGTCTATCTTGTAGGAGTTGCTATAGAAATAGCTTTCCATATCAACCAGATTAAATGTAGGTCCTCCAGCGGGCAAGTCAATCGGCCAACTCTTTGAAGGTAAGAACTTGTCTGTAAATGCTAAAGGATAAGAATTCGGCTCGAGATAACCAATCTGCACAGGATTCAATCCGGTATAAAAAGCCAGGTATATATTAGACTTACTTTCGTCATTGTCCTGAAGATTAGCTACCATATCATGAATGGAACCTAATTCAACTTCTTCACTGGGATTATCAGATGCAGAAGCTGTAGGGATATAATAATCGGAATAATAAGATTCTTCCGGATCAACATTCTTCAGGTAAAATTGCCTCTGAACAAGTTCTACCGGAATAAGCTCAATCTCAAATTCCGACTTAGACTCCTCACGCACCAATGCAGCAAATTCATCAACCATTTCAATGACCGTCCAAATTCCAGATCCAGAGAGATAGATAACCTTCCGGTTTACTTCCTGATAATTAAAGATAGTATCTGTAACATAATTCTCTTCGTGCAAGAAAAACTCAGAAAGATTCCCTTCAACAATTTTGCTTTTAGCCTTTTCCTTAACAATGTCCGGCAAGCAACGTAACTTATAATAATCAGTTTCCGGCAACTTGTATCGAACAGTAGAGTTAATGGCATCACCTTCTTCTTCATCCTCACTCTCTACTGTGTAACTGTCTACGACATTCTGCAAGTGTACATGATGCACCTTTGCCAAATAAGATACATTGAGTAAAAATGATACTTTCCTGGTTTTAAAATCGATCAGGAATGTACCATTAAATAATTTCTCTACATTTTCGAGAAACTCCTTAGCCGTCCATCCTGGCAACATCTCGTTCCATTTATAAGTATTAATAACATGTACCAGGTACATGGATTTCCACGGTGTATCTTCTATCGCATTATACTCGAGCTCATAACCTAATGCCTTCAGCAGTTCACGCATATACGCACACAGATAAGGTTGCGGGATATAATCATAAGGCTGTATATCATCTTTGGGAGTTATATGTCCGGCAAATGGACGTCCTTCCTGAGGTTCTATGTTAAAAATCCAGATATTTTTATCCGTCTGATTAAAGCTATCATAAGTCATCATCAGATTATAGTCAACTTCCGGATAAGATTTACTCACATAATCCGTCGAAACCGAACCATTAACAACAGGATCAGTCACGGGCATATCCAATGTCGATATCAGCTCATCGGACCCGACAAAGTAATTCAATTCGGAGTTTCCGGAAACCAACTGGATGTTGACAGTTGTATCTGTCCAGCCAGTAATGATTTCCGTCCCGTTAAGATATACGCAATTATCAGCTACCAGAACAGCTTTCCGTTTCGTTTCGGGGCGTTCGGTTGTATTCAGACGGTTAAGGAATCCATATAATCTGGCATTAACAGGATCTTGAAGAGATAACTCAATGTCATAAGTATATTCACCGTTTTTAGTGAAAAAAGCGTTTTCCTGCTTTACGGATATAGAGAATCCGGAAGGCAGGACAACAGCAACACCATTAATGTACAGATTAGTCATAATTCTTAAATTTAAGTCCCATTGAAAGTCCGTTTACCCCACCGAATATCTGATATTCCCATTCAATCTTATAAGACTCTTCAGGTATTATATCAACACATTCGTCATGAGATTGCCGGATAGCATCACGCAATGTCAGCATAATATTCTGTAGGTTGCTATACAGTAATATCTCTTCGTTATCGTTAAGTTGACCAGGAGCGACTCGCTGACAAACGAAGAGGAAAACCTGCTGTGAATCGCTTGCATTATCATACTCACCTATTGCCTGAGCATCAGGATAGCTCACACATAATGATATACCCGATTTGCTCTGAATTTTTTTCACCATATGCGATTCATTCACAGCGAGTATTATATTGTCAATCTTGTGTTCCAATTCTTGATTAGTAGTGTACACCAGTTCACTGATATACTCACGGAAGCTCTTAATATCTATCATAGTATTCTATTATTATCAGGATCGGCGAAACAGAAAGAGAATTCAACGGCCTTGAGAATATTCTTCCGGAAATCACGTTCATAGCTCTGGTTGGTTATGATAATATCATACCAGGAGCCATCTATTAAAATCTGTGCCTGCTGCGCACCCAAGAAGTCACGCCACAACCTGTAATCAGACTGTCGGAATATCACTCCGGAATTGACTGTGAACTCATCAGAAGGATTCACGACAAATTTACGTTCTACTCCCCACATGAATCCAGTTTCGCTTTCATCAGCCCCCTTCAGAACCATCGAACTGACAGCACACACAATTTCCGGAACATCGAACATGTTCAGGAAACGGAAGATGAAACGTTCAGCATAGGCTGTACGGTCTACATGAAACATCAAGTCTTCTACCGTATAATGATTAAAATCTTTATCAGGAAAAGCTTTTTTGATCCGGTCGTAAGAAACATCAAGAGAGCATACCATATTTTCTCCGACATGCGTGTACAAGGTTTCAGCAGTAACCAAACCAGACATATCAGTAACCGTTACATTAACTGCTTGTCCGGAAGAGAGGAAGAAACTGGCATATTCAGGCACGCCCGGGCGAGTAACCTTCTCGCTGATGACAGATAATACTCCCGGAGATTCAGCCTTTTTTTTCGTTGTAAACCGAGAAAACAGCACATAGGTGTCCGCATCCTTCTCTCCGTTAATCAAAAAACTAAATGTACCTGACAGGTGTTGCTGATAGGTGGTATTACCTTCAGGCCATATACCCCACAAGGCTTTTGCACAGAAACGCCCTAATTTCCGGATGCGTACCTGATAGGCAGCGTCCGGAACATACTCTTCAGACAAGATTTTACTTCCGGAAAACTGTACTTCAAAAGTAATGGTAGAGTCTGTATCAATGATGTATTCGGGCATATCGGCAGCCAGCTCGACAGTGCCCGGTCTTTGCATAACATTCATGTGCGAAAGAATTTATTTGTTTTTGAATTGTTCGGCAACAATTGAACTTCATCCTCTGAGGAACCGTCACGTAACAGTTTCATCCGTTCCAGCCAATCAGCAGCATCAGCCTCGAGAATAGCAGACATTCGTTGTGCATCCTCTAATGATGCCGGTTGAGAGTCTGCCATACCATTTGCCGAATTAAATCCCCTGATAACTGCATAAGGTATAAGCTGGAGGGGCAACCTGCGAAGAGCAACCGACATGGTATACAAGGCCAAAGCTTTAGAAGCTGCATACCGAACATCAGATGTTTCGGACTGAAGCAATTCCGGAAAACTGTTACCGTATGCAGGAGCTACTGTAGCAATCTGAATTTCTCTTAAAAACGGGAGTAACAGAATATACATTCGCTCTGACTGGGCAATCGGGAAGTATGAATCGAATTCACGTCCTGACCGGATCAAAAGGCTTGCTGCACTCCGACAAGCATCCGTATTCAGCCAGTCCTTATCCGCTGACTCGTTAAGCCAGCGTATTAATCTCTCAACAGCGCTGTAATACGCCTGTAAGTGCACAGCATCATCACGATCAAGCTGCCATTCCCAAGGTATTTTGTCGGTTCCGTCTGAAGCTACCTTAATCTTTCGGCCGCTATCTTCGTGGCTGACATCGCTACGTTGAAAAAAATGAAGTGTAGCCAACAGCGCAATAGGGCGCTGTACCAACTGTACAAGACGGTCATCATTTTTCCCCTCCTTATAACTTATTTCAGCCTTGTCGTAAACGGCACGACCAATCACCTGAATCAGTTCATCGGTAGCATCGATAATATCCATTTCGACTACCGAAAAATCATTTCCGACATAATAGTTACCGGTCATGTGGCGCAATTCAGCTGCGCCCTGGTTGTTAAGATTGAATATCATGTTTCTTTGTTGCTTGAATAAGGCTATCAGCCTTCTGTTTATCATCCAATAATTTTAATAGAACTCGTAGGAGCTGTGTATTATCCACTTCTTCAATGCTACCAAAGACTCCTGATTCGGCCATAGAGAATAGTATCGAGTTCATACCAAGTGACTGTTCAGGCGTGTTCCCGTTATTGGTAGCGGAAAAAACAGGCTCAAAACAGACTTCGCAACCATCAAGAATGAATGTACCATGGAATAAAAATGAACAGAACGAAGCGAACCAACAATATACCCCCCACTTCAGGTAATCCGGCATACCCGCAATATCTTTCGTCATTTTTGCTAAATCAGACGAAACAAATGGAACACGTTTTCCTCCTTTTTTTCGTCTGTACAAAATAGCACATAGTGAATACAGGTAGGCTACGTCTTGTGTCCGAGTATATTCGTTCATCATAATTACGGCATAGCGGAATTCGCCAAAAGTCAGATCCGCGCCGTGTGAAGCCGGGCCCCAAAAATCAGACCATGAAGGAATCAGGTTCACCGTTGAGTCAAAGGTCAGGGCAATAGACTTATTCTCATCGTCAACCTTCCATTGCCAATCCAAGGTTTCAGACAGATTATTAACCAACAGATAATAATCTTTTTTCTTTGACTTTAAGCCACGATGTCTTAGCACATATCTACACCATAACCTCTTGACATCTGTCAGAGATATAGCTTTTGGTGAAAGGATCAGCAGCATACGCAATTTTAGCAGGTAGGCAAATTCGGCAGACTGAACCTCTTCCCAACATTCCGGAAATTCTAAGTTTTTCTTCATATTATACCTGATTTGTGGCTCTATCAGAAGCCGTTACATTATCTTCCTTATTAATCACTTTTCGATAGATTCCCAGAAATAAGTCCTGCTTGTCCGGGAAGTTGATATGAATCGCATCGTTAATGGCTTCCAGACAAACATCTTCAGGAATCTGTGTATCGGCTCCGTAAAAGAGTTTCAGCGCATACAGCATCTGAGATCCTGAATCACCCTTTCCGTCGATTATGATGTTAGCCAGTGAAGGGTTCAGACCTAATCCACTGGTTGTACTCGAGTCGGCAATACGTGAAATCTTGGTAAGCGCATCGATGTACTTATCAATATTCATCTCAATAGGCTCAATCGTGAACTGGTGTGTCTTGCCATCGACAGGATCAACATAGTCCGTAGTCATAAAAAATTTGCCGACATTGTTCTTACCTGCCATGACATCAGCCAGCTCACGTGCCAACTGATCTTTTACCAATTCCATGTGCTGATATATCTGTTCATCTGTTGCATCGAGATGCTTAGCCTTGTACCGCTCTGACTTCTTCGTCCAATACTCATCGGGTACATGTACGACATAGGCAGCCGCAATCATATTCCTATTCAGATATTCGATAATCTCCGGTAAAGAGTTAGCATCCTGCATCCAGGGCATAGAGCCAAAAAAAGAGGATATCGCGTACATGTTTCGTCCGAACGAGCGTAAACAGTGATACTTCACTGCAATCTCCTGTTTTGTCGGCTGATGTCTGTCAAAAACCGGATATCGTATATACTTCTGGCTACCATAGAAATCAAAATCACCATTCAGGATATGTGTAACAGCATTGAGATAACGTTCATCGTTATCCGGCCAGCACAAGCGACAATCTTTCGAAGGCAAACATTCAAGGCTGTGAATCCACGGTCGTCCCACCCTGACGGATCTTGCGGAAACATACTTGACAAAAACTCCGTTCAGGTGGTTATATTCGGTAAATGATTCACGGATAAACCGACGATAGTCCCAGCTATCCAGCCACGCCTGTACTTCCGGATCTGTAGTCCATTCCTGTACACGCTCGTTGTTCTCGATACCTATACGGTACAACATAGGTCCCTGACCGTATAACAATCCGGTTTTACGGGCAAGAATACCTGGTGCAAGATTGTTTTTCTCGAGCAGGTTACGAATAGAAGAAGGAAGATTGTTATCTGCCCCCCAAGGCACTATGCGAACTCCAGCAACAGTTGTCGGGCTGCAATCCCAGTCAGCTACTGCTGATCCAAACAGGTGTGTCAGAGAGTCACGGAAAGAGTCCATACGGATAGCATAAGTGCCAACCGCTGTTTCAACGAAATTGATATTACCAATTTTCTTATTCATTTTTTATTCGATTTTCTAAAATTCCCTTTAAACGTTCAATCTCATAGTCAGACAATCCATACATGACGCGGCTTATCAGTCTGTTCAGCCCACCATACATATTGCGAGCATACCATCGATTCTTTTTATTGGTGTTCGAGCGAATCCCCCAAACCTCACGATTAGTGTCAACCTGTATCTTATTCCTCTTGTAGCCGGCCATATCAACACAACGGCCATACGAATAAAAAGACATACGTTGCCCCGGATTCTTCCCTTCCTTAAATGACGAATAATTCAATGAATCAAGAAGAGAACCGGACTCAATCAGTTTCTGTTTGGTAAGGGCATCGGACAACGCATCACATAATTCTTCACCGAATTGTGACAATTCTTCTTCAATAAAGAGAAGCTTAATATCATCTGAAGCCTGACTGTTCATAGTTATAATTTGTTTTGTGCAAAAATAGCTTCAGAAAACACCTGAGAAAAGGACATAAAAAAAGCCCCGCCGAAGCGAGGCTAAAAAAAATTTTGCAAAAAAAAATCGAATTCTAAGCCTGAACAAAGATACAACAATTTATTGAGATACAAGGTGTCTTGTTATGTATTCCTCTTCAGAGATATCACCATTATTAAGCCTTTTCCAATCAGACAGATCAAAGGTTATCGATCTACCGTCAGTAACAGTAATTGATTCAGGTGAGATACCCATCTCAGCTCGTATCTCATAAACCAAAGCGAGTACATAGTTAAGGCTTCCCTCCGTGTCAATCTGATATACAAGTTTCATTGTTCGCCTCCTTTCTCAGGAATAAATTTGGTAAGCTCACCTTTAAGGAAATAAATTGCACGTAAGTGAGCCAGCACTTCGTCTGCATCTTCATTATGCAGTTTCATCAGGAAAGCAATCACTTTATCAAGTTCTCTTACGGCACAAGCTGCTGCATCCTGTTCTATCCAGTTCTGCAACACATCGACTGCCTGATCCGGGACGATATAAGGTTTCATCGCAAACCTCCTTTCCGGCAAAGCAAAAGAGAATAAACAAACCAGCACAAGCAGGCAACAGCAGCCAGCCAGTGGATGAAAAACGAAAAGCTAAGAATACAGAAGGAAACTTGTGCCTGGAAAATAAACACAGCCTGACGGTTAGAAACTCTCTCTTCCATAATAGAAGAGAACAATACGTTTTCACGATTCAGCCATAACGAGATACGGCTTTCTTTTGCCTGGTTAACAGGCAATGCAATTAGATTTTTCATTTTTGTACGACTTTTAAAATGAAACAATATGTTGATAAAATACGGAGAGGAAACAAGAAAAGTTCCGCTCCCCGTTGTCGTACACCTGAATCAGGCAGTGGGTGCATTAACACTCCACACGGGACGGAACTATAAGATATAATAGGCTATGCCTAGGACATAAAAAATGCCCGCAGCAAAGTTATTTGGCGAGCCATCTCGCCTGATTCAAATGTACGACATTGCAAATGTATGTTTTTGTTTTGAATTAGCAAAAGAAAAAGCGGAAACTTTTTGAGTTTCCGCTTCTTATAGAGCCTTAGAGTTATGTTTTCAGTACTGCGGTACTGGCTAAAGAGTACAGAGGAAGAATAAGTTTAGGTTATCACTCGCCTTTGAGGGATTTTACTAATTCGTCTTTTGTTTCTTTATGCATTTCTGCTTCTAATACATCATAGGCTAATAACACATCTTTAATTGCTTTTATTTCTGTATTAGTAAGTTTTCGTGTGTTAGTGTATTTTCCGCTCAAACGCATTTTTACACTTTTACCATTAACCATTTTTCTTAAGAATGCAAGTAAATCATCACTCACACGAACGTCTATCCATTCCCATACTCGTGTATCATTCTCAGTCTTTTTATCTCTATATTTATCAAATGGTATATCAAATGTGTTGCCATCATACGAAAGATAAGCTGATTCAAAGAAGATCCAATCTTCTCCTTCATAAGACATCATCAACCTTAACCAAATACTACTATCATCTTGGCCTATATATATTGATGTATAATTAGTATTTGTATAATGTCTAAAATATGGATTTTCATACCAAGTAATATGGTTTATGTCGTCATATTTTTTTCTTAATTTATTTACAGCTTGTAATCGCTCTTTCTTCTCAGCTTCGGCCTTCTCCTGTTGTTCTTTTTCGTACTTAGAAACCAAATCTTTCACCATAGCATATTCCTTGGATTCGGGGTGATATTTTTCCAATTTACTCTTAATAGATTTGAGCTCATAAATATCGCCTGATTTGTACAACTCATCAATGTTTGAGCATAATTTTTCTGGGCTATTTCTGTAGCCTTCAAGTTCAGGCATTACCTTATTCAAAGAATCTCTGAGTTGAGTAATCTCAGATGTAAGACTTTGAATTTTACGCTCCATTTTGTTATTATTACAAGAAACCATAACGGCACTTAATGGAATAAGAACTAAGTATTTTGCTTTCATTTTCATTATTGGTTAAAATATTTTCAAGCGTCCAAAAATTTACGTATAGGCATAAGTAAATCATCCTTTATATCATCCAACTCCTCTATTCTTGTTATTGGAGTTTTCAAGATGCTACCATCATCATTAATAAGACCGATGAACATCTTATCCGGATCATTAAGATACAATTTGCAAATCGGACGACGTATATTGCTATCCAGATTCACCGCAAACAAGAAAAAAATACGACAGAAAGAGGATACAAGTTACTATCTATCTACTTAGGAATAGTGACAGTTTTAATTATAGCAGGTATTATTGCTTCTTCTGTTATATTTCTGATTTCAACTACTCGCTGAAGATTTCAAAATCTGGAGAAGTTGTACCTGGCTCCGGACCAATAGGTCCCGGATTCGGTAAGTCTGGAATACCATCATAATCTGGAATCATAGTAATAAATGGCGAACTCCCCACCAAGATAGCCCAAAGGTGTAACCTGCACCTTAATCCGGTTGACTACGGATTTATCTTGATAAGGAGTTCATATTTTATGGTTATAACAACCATGTCTGGTTAAATGTTCGGGCATTACAAAGATAATAATTTTTGAATAAAAAAAGCGGAACTTTTGAAAAGTTCCGCCCATCAGTCAAGATATTTCGGTAAGTGTTAATCAAGCGAAATGTACTTGACTTAATTCATTTGCAAACTCATGTACAGATTTTTGTATTTTATTTATAGTAGTGCGCGACGGCTTACGATGCCCTGTCGCATAATGGCTTAACTGACTCTTATTAATTCCTGTGATTCGTGATAATCCGGCAAGAGAAAAAGCCTGTGTATAATAAGAGAGGAAAGAAGCCATATCATATTTAAACTCGAATTCGACTTCTTCAAAAGGCTTTCCATCACGTTCGTATGATGATTTAATATCCTCATACCCTTTTTTGAAATCCTCAATAGCTTCTTTAGACGTTGCGCCTGTAGCAGTAACCAAATAGTCCATATCATCCGCATCCATATAGATGCTGTAGTTACCGTCAGAAGCCATTTCAATAATAGCAGATACCTTTTTCATAATCGTGTATTTTTTAATGGCAGGACTTATTTCAGTCCTGCCGCTTTCATAATTGCTTTTAATGTTCCGGTTGCGACTTCCTGTTTTCCATGGTTACTCATTCGGAATCGCTTCCCCGTTTTCGGACTTTCCCAGACTGGGTGTCCGTTCTGTTGTTCTCCAGTGTCAAAGCACCCGGCTTTTTTAATCAGCCGTTCCAATTCGTTGTACTTCATTTCAATGTTCGCTTGATTAACACTACAAAGATACTCATTTGAATATCATCAGCAAAGAAAATAGTCCTAAATGATACTCAAATTAATATCATTTAACAAGAAAAGTAAAGACCAGAGCTTCGCATATTGCGTATAACAATCGCCGATTCAGGCGTAAACAAACAAAACCTTATTCCCCGCCGCCCGATTTGCCGACAAACATAGTGCGAAGGCAAATCGGGCGGCGGGCGGCTGCTACGCTACCCACCTCCCAAACGCTGTCACAGCCATTTACAGCCCTTACAAGCGTCCCTCGTCCTCATAACTAAAGTATTCCTTATCACCATAAACGATATGGTCCAAGAGCTTTATATTCATTGTATTTCCTGCATTTTTTAAACATTCAGTCAGGCGGTTGTCGTCATTACTGGGTCGGCAATTTCCTGACGGGTGATTGTGGCAGAGTATCATTGCCGTGGCGTTACATTTCAAAGCTTCACGCAAAATGACTCTTATATCCACCTGCGTACTGGTTATGCCTCCTATAGAGATACGTTGTTTTCTTACAACACGGTTAGACTGGTTCAAGTAAATAGCCCAACACTCCTCCACTTCCAAATCTTCCATATAAGGTTTCATCAGGTTATAAATGTCCTCACTATGCCGGATAATTACCTTGCTGCTCCTACGGTCTATGATACGTTTGTAAAGTTCAATCACGGCGAGAGCCATGTCCCTGCGTGCCGGTGTCAAAAGCTGACAAACATCTTCTATTGAAACATTATCGCCACGCAATAACATTTCATTAACTCTTTTACTGGTTTCTCTGTTGTTTGTCAACTGATAAACTACTTCACTGTCTGACAAATGTCTGCACTCACCACAAATTTCGAATAAATCTTTCATAATGTTGGTTATTAAATTGTTATACAAATAAAGTTCTTGCTAAAAACATACCTCCCAAAACCGAAGCTCCCAGCGTTTCAAGATGACAAGCAAAACGAGCGTAAGAATAACCTCGAGTAATTACATCGTCAAAAACTAGAACTTTCTTTCCCTTAAAAAATTCCTTGTCGAAATTGACTACCTGTACATTATTGACATGCTTACCCGATTTGCTCTCATGAATTGCCAGCCGTTCACCTTCTACCGTGATATGGTCGTAAGCACTGACTGCACCTGATAACCTTGCAACTTCCTCTGAAAACTGCTTGTAGCGGATTTCATTTTTTTGCTGGCTACTGGCTGGGATGCATGCAAACACGATGTTACATGTTTCTTCTCCGAACTGCTCACGGATTTTCTTTGCTACCAACTGTGCAGCTGAAACGGCACATTTCCCATCCTTGAAAGCCCATACAAAGTTTCTCACCTGCCAATCTCTTGAACTGGCTTTGTACTTTGTCGGCAGATAGTCAAAGAAGTTGAACATGTACTTTCTACACTGGTTTAGCATGGATTCGGTAAAGGTTTTCATGGTCTTAAAATTTATTCTGGTGCCGAGCTCGGGAGTTGAGCCTTTTTTTCTGCTCTTCCTGCTCTGAGCTTTTTTTTATTCCGTTCGCTGTCGCTACGGTTTGTTTTCGCCTTTTACACCTGCCAGCAAAGGTGTTCCGAAGCGTATAAAGACAAGTTTTCACGAAAAGCATAGCCCTGAATACTACCTGAGCTCTGTGAGGGTGGAGATTTTTTCGGGAACATCGCCTGAACTTGGCATACGAAGCGGAACATTTACCTTTGCAGGTACAAAAGGCATAAACCGCGGCGCCAGTGATACCGATTTAAAGGCGAAGAGCAGATAAAGAAGAGCAGTCAAACAATACATAGCTTTAGCTATACCACTGGTAGGGAGAGCAACGGGGTGGGTGGACCGCTGCGTGAACGCCATCGCCAGCCAGAAAGACTAAAGAGTGTCTTTCTACCAAACTATGCCCGGCAACGCTTCCGAGCCATAAAAAAGGTCCCTACCTTATAAGCTCGGGAGCGTTGTCGGGCACTCCCATGGCAAAAACGGGGCGACATCGCTAAATTTCGGGCTAAGTTTTTAGAGAAAAAATCAGCCCAGCAGGACATACGGCTTGAAAATGAAGTTTCAAACCGTATAGGAATGAAAAAACCTAGGTTTTTTGTCGTACAGATGCCCGACGCGCGCCTCCTAGCGGTTGCGATTGCAACTAATTTTCGGCTCGGGAAATGTGACGCAAGCGGAATCCCACCTCCCCAGCAACACGGCACAAAAAAAATGCACCACCGTAGTACGGCAGTGCATCCAACCATTCCTTAACGAACGGTCAATATATATTAAGGGGCATAAGATGTCACCTTAGATTGCCAGATCCGTAAGAACTCCTTACGCATTAACAGATACTTGAGCGCATCTGTCAGGTTGGTAGATTCTTTTGGCAAACGCTCACGAGGCAACTTATCACCAGTCTTTAACTTGACCACTATCTGGCTACCACCATCATCTACCAGCTTGGTCTTGCAGACCTCCATCTCAGCCTTCAGGTTAGGACAATTATACTGGTCTATTAATAGCGTGAACAGTTTACCAGCCAGATTACCACTCAACAGGTCTGACATAAAGCGATACTCCAGATTAGAGCCGATATTACCTTGTCCTACAGACATTAACTGTACCCTCCAACCTGTGCTTTTCCCTTCAGCATCATACTCTATAGCATTTTTGATCTGTGTCGCCATATCCGCTTTCACGCCCTTGTAATTATTCATAGCACGGTCATAATACAGCTTCAGGACCTTAGTACGTCTGGGCGCAAAGTACCGGACAAACTGTACCCCCAACTCACGTACAGTATCAGGAGGCAACGTATAGAATTCCTTCAGTACGCGGTACTCACGCCCATGCTGTTGTCCTATCACAAGGGAAAGCATATTACCGGCATCCATACCCGCCTCGAGTGGCAGATTATGGTTGTGGTAGCGAAGTGCAGAACAGTCTTCCATCCAGCCCAAAGGCTTAACTTCAATTATCTTATTCAAGTAACCGTCGGCGTAAAAGTGTCGGATAGACAGATTAGGATAAAACAGTAAGTTAGCTTCTATCTTAGGAATGATTGAAAGGATATTGCAGGTTAAACCTTCTAGCCCTTCAGCCAGTTCATCAGAGAACCAGTCTAGCCCGAGGATATCGGCATTAACATAGCTGGATGAAATAAAGAAGAACGACACACGGCGGCGAGTCTTGATCCATCTTTCCTCCCACCTCTTCATATTCCTCTTAGCCAGTTCAGCAGCTTTGGCTGCCTTATCTACCTTTTCCTGAAGATTGCGGTCTGTTCTTTGTTGTTCTACCAGTTCGCGGTACTCCTGCAAGTGGGCAACATAAGTCTTCTTACAGTCGTTATATACAAGTCCGGTCCGAAGCATCAGCATAATCTGTTCCTTGTTGTTCTGAGCCGACAGTTTCAGAATCCAGTCGTATTCACCCAGATGGTTCGGATTCGGCATATCGGTTGTCAGTGTTCTGGACCGATACCATACCGACTGTCCGTACTTGACATAGAACCCACGTACTGCCTTCAGCAAGTTGGTGAACTTCTCTTCGGGAAAGTACTTAACCTCGTCACCGAATACCCCCACGTAAGAACGTCCAGCACCAATAGCCAGACGATCCAGAGAGATAAACGTAAAGTTAAATCCCGTGAAGAAAACCATGGTATTACGCCAATCAGTGCATACATTATACATGCGCAATCTCCATTCTTCAGGAGGTGCTTCATTGATCACGTAATGCGTACCCAGTTCCCACCCCAGCAACTGCAATCCGTCAATTAACGATGGAATCACATTCTTGTGCAGATCGGAGTAGGTATCAGCCACCCACGCAAAGGGAGCGCCCGGACAATCCTGTGCTGCTTCCTGTACTCTTTCCGCCAATACCTGAACAGTTTTGGCAGAAGCACGACCGGCTACCCAGTACAGTGACCAGGGCATCATGATAGCCAGCATCTGGGCCGTCCAGTTTGCATAGCGTGTTTCCACGCTATCCTCGGTAATTTTCAGTTTTTTCTTGCGTGTCATCGATAATCTCTTCAAAATTAATATCTACGGCCATAGCATCCCTCTTCAGGCGAGTACGTTCTTTCTCTGGCAAATCAGGTATCTTATCAATTTGATTTGCCAGATCCTTACGGTCAATGGAAGGAACGCCAATCAAGTTTGAATCAAGTGTATAAACCTTGATATCTTTTTCCTTGATTTCCTGACGTTTCACCTTATCGGGTTTATCCAATTGTTTAACTTTCCAAGCCTGGGTAAGCAAGTTACCGTATATCTCCATATCCTTAGCACCTGAAGATGATAAGAGCACGGTCTGTGCAGCTTTCATCAGGTTGTCAAATATCATATTGCGGTGTGCAGCCGGCTCAATCGTATCATCGAGATAAAACAGATTCACAGCTTCGTAGTACATTTCCCTGGCACGAGGGCGTGAACAATTAAATGGCTCGTGCATAAGCATAGAGATAGCACGGTCCTTCCCATACTTTCGAGTTATTCCAACTACAGCGAAGAGAGCATTGTAATAATCCTGTTCTTCTTCGGATAACTGATATTTGCAACCGGATTCTATGTAGTCCTGGAGCTGCTCGTAATAAGATTTTTCAAACATCTAAATCATCAAAAAAAACCTTGGAAACATTATTCTTAAACTCGATGGAACGGCGCATTTTGTCCAACCTCTGAGCCTGTGTCACATTCTCACCAGTAGCTGCTGCATCTGCCATGGAAATACCTTCCTTAGCTGTTTGAAGAAGCTGGCCCCGATCATAATGATACTTCAGAGGAGATTTCAGCAGGCTGAAGTAAAACATAAATTCGTTAACTTCTATGTTATAATACATAGCTATCTGTTGGGGTGTGTAACCTATACCAGCTAACTTCTCATATTCATCAATAGGTATTCGGGCAAACCATTCCGGACGATTGCTATCTGTCCATTTTATTACCGATTCTGAATTCATATACTTTTTTGGATTTTAAAAAAACATACTGTTCCTCGAGGGCATTTTCGCCGTAGTTTCCGGAACCTTCCACCACATAGCATCCAGAATCCGTGTCCAGGCATGTAACCTTCTTGTGTGTCCAGCCATAGGTTAACGTAATGATACCCTCATTATGCAGCTGCTTTAGTCTTGCAAAGATCAGCGGCATACGGAACTTGAGTGTTTCGGACACATGAAGATGTACGGAGCCAATCAAGCCTTTATCCTTATATCTTAACAAGGCATTGATTATACGTTCATTGGTGGAATAAGTGGCTACATAGATGTGCCGAACATATCCTGCATGGCGAATCAGGTAAACGATAAAAGTGAAGGCGGTAAAACTTTTCCGGGTTTCAATGAAAAAGGCTTCATTATTATCCGGAAGGCGGCCGCACAATTCCCGAAGGTTATTGAGTTTGAAGCAAAGAATGTTTTCAAACCTCTGAGAGTACAGTCGTGACTGCCTGACCTCTGCAAACAATTCGTCCAAATTGAAATACTTATTCATCACCTAGTAACCGATTTATTTCAGCCAGTTCTGACTGGTAGGCTTGTAATCTTGCTAACCGTTCCAGCTCGAGGTGTGGTTTATCACGTTTAGCAAGCTCATCCTGTACGCGCCATATATTGTTTTTCAACCTCTTCTGGCGGATCATCAGCTGCTTGACATTCAAGGTCAACAGTTCCTTACGACGGTGGAATGCTGCGAAAATCGGATGCTTCCCAAGGATAGAACCATGCTGCTGGTAGTAATTCAGTTCCTCCCATATCATCCGGTTCTCGAGATATGAGTTAATCAGTTCACGAGATACTTTAGCACACTGTTCGGTAGAGGTACAATCACGTAATTTTTTATGCAAGTTAACATAATTGTGATATCTGGCAAATTTACGTGACGCCAGTGCCTCGAGTTCAGGCGGGCATTTCGGATCATTCAGGAAGGGAAATTCATCACGGAATGAAAGAGGTTTCCGCTCAGAAAACAGCACAACCTGTGCCGTAGCAACATAGGTATAGTCTTCATCAATGCCATACTTCTTACACAACCAGTCAATCATCAGACGGCGATTTGCCACCGGATTTGTCTTTACCAGTCGTAAAGTTAAAGAGGGTGCGCCCGCCTCAGTCAGAAGCTGCACACCCTCTTCGGCGTTCGCACCTGCACGTAACCAGGTGAGAATTGTTTGTTTCATGTTACTCAATATCCAGGAACGGATTCAAAATATTTACATTTTCCTGAAAATGTTTCAGGTAGAGAAAACATTTATCTGAGATAAAGCGCTTAACCGTTTTGGGATCAGGCTTCTGTGAAACAACCGGAAGAATCCAGCCGTCCGTATGGTAGTCCAAGCGAATTGGATGTACTGCATACGCACACCCATAAACGGTGAGAAAGTGATACTTACCAGAAAGGATATCCGGACAATTTTCAAGAATGTCTGTCAGCTTTTCTTTCTCCAATAAAACCGGGCAATGCGTATTGTAATCATACGCTGCAAGCCGTAGTTTATCACGTAGCAAAGCAGCAGTATTTTTCATCATAACCGCTTCATCACCGGTGTAACGATTGGGATTGAGAATACCAAAATGTTTAAACAACCCGATATGACACAAGTTAACATAATCTATCAGATATGAACCAGGTTCAATCAGGATGAATTTATCTGTAACAGACTCAGATATTACGGCCAGCTTCAATACTTCAAGAATATCCAACTGGCTACCTTCAGCATCTTTGTATTCAATATGCTCTATAGGCATATCCTTTGTATAATCTATCTGGTCACCAATTGTCACAAAGCGAATATCTTCATGCAGGTATTTAGTACAAGAATCAATAGCCTTCAATACCTCTTCTTCCCGGTGTTTCGCTTTAAAAAAGGGAATCACGACGGAATAATAAGGATTTGCATCCTCAGTAATCACATTCTCGGCATCACCTTTAGTTGATATTTCAACTGAAGGTGATGGAACTTGTGATGTGGTATCTGTACTATCAGAGCTATTTTCGGATGCAATATCCAAAGCACCCATATTTTCATTTTCAGGCTGCTCAACTAGAGCAGCCTGTTCTTGTTTATCAGTTTTTTTTGTCATACACCTTCTTCTAATGAGGCGGCAGCTGCCGCTGTTAAACCTAAGTAGCCGTCAATGTCCGGATCACCTGTCTGAGGGATTAAGTTCAGCGGAATACGTCCTAATGGGGTTGTCGGGATTTCAGAAGCAAGTTCAATAACATTCTTGCAAGCTTCCTTATCGTCCTGACCTTCGTCTGAACTAAATACAAGCGGGGTACAAGGTGTACCAGCGATTTTAGCGTCTTCATTACCGCAATTAATAACGATAGAGCCTAGATCTTCATTCACAATAGTATTTCGGCAAGCTGCCATTTCCTTAGTATCACCTGGAGATTCCCATGCTGTATGATGCAAATACCCCTTAGCATCAGCAGATCCGGTCAAAATATCCCAAGATTTAATGGTACTGGATGTACCATATACTGCAATAGGCTTTTTCCCTTCCGCGAATTTAAAAGCAGTCACAGTAATACCATCAGTATCTTTCTCAAAGGTTTTTACATCTTCCCATCGAAAAAGAATCACATAATGTTTTTTGCCCTTCGGACGACCAGCCGAAGAGCTACTTCTTTTTACAGAAACTAAAGTATCAGGCATAATATAACCTCCTATAATTAAACGCCCAGATCAGCTGGAGCAAGTTCTTCAACCAAATCAGTCGGAAGGTATGCGAATATAGCCTCCTTGATCCAGAATCCTGTACCTTCTCTCCATTCACCCAACACCTTAGCAACATAATCATCAGATGTCATACGCAGATTAACATTCTGAGGGTTACGCGACATAACGTGTCTAAAATTCTCTTTCGGTGTAATAAAGAACGCCCCGGTACCACGCATACCTTCTATCGGTGCGAAAGTAAAGCGAGAAAAATCAACTTTAACCTTTTCACCATCTTCGTTCTTAGTAGTCGGGTACTTATCACGATACGCACGACCATATTTTGTGATAAGATCCGGATCTGCATGGATGAACATGGTCTTATTTTTATACAGCGGGCTTACCGCGTCAACTGCCTGATCAATCTGCTTCAGCAGTTCTTCACCTTCACCCAGTGCAGCTGTACCGTCTAGCAGCCAAGTAACATCAGTATCTGAATTTTTCTTCAGATCACACAACTGAGTAAGGAATCCGTCACAGGTTTCTTCAGCTTTATTCGGAGTAAAAGTACTGTCAGATGAAGTTGGTTCCTTGTAACGTCCCTTACAAAGTGCCAGCTCACGGTCTTCATCCAATTTAGGTTTGATAAGCTGCTCAACGATATAACGAACAATCGGCATATCCTTTGGTTCCAATGATTCATCGTAGAGATAACCCAATACATCGTTAATGATGTCTGAAGGATAAATTTCTACGTTAATCTTCATCGGGAATTGCTTGATTGTCATAGGAGTAAACTTAGATTTACCCTTGGGTGTGAATCGTGGAGTGAATGTCTGCAATACAGAATCGATAGCAGCCTGAGAAGCACGAACTTCGAACTTATCCGTGATGATAGTAGACATGTAAGCAGTACAAGAGATTTGTCCGACAAGTTTCTGGAAGATAGATAATTTGTCAGAAGATACGTACTTACCGAATTCCTGTTTCAATTCTGTCGTATCGACTGTTGTGTCACCAGTCCACGCATCACCAGTAGCTGCTGCTATATACGCCTTGTTATGAATCAGACTCATATCAGGCTTAAACTCTTTTTTCATTTTACCACCTGCTTGATCGATAACAGCTTCCCCTCCTTCACCAGGAAGTTTAGCCAACTTGTCATTTTCAGCCTTCAATTGTTTAATCTCCTCACGTAACTGGGTGATTGTATCGGCATCCTTCTCCGCCTGAGCCTCGAATTCCGAAGCTACACCCTTAACTGATTCCTCGGCCGATACCCCTTCTTTTTCCAATTCCGCCAGATCTTTAACGAAGGCTTCTGTAAACTTCTCTCCCCATTTTTCGGTAAGCTTCTGCTGATCACCTGAAGAAAGGACGGAACGCCCGTCAGCATCCTTGGCAAAGGCTGATATGCCAAGAAATGACATGACAGCGGTTACTGTTAGTAATAGATTTCTGTTTCGCATTTTATTTTATGTTTTTTGTTTGTAAATAGGCCGAAACCGCATGCTCCCTGCTAAGTTCACGGGCCCTGTTAATTGCATACTGTTTATCACCAATAGAATCAATAAGTCCGTATTTTAACGCATCTTCAGCGTAGAACATACGTCCAGAGAGAATACCTTCTACAGACTTATCCAACTTTTCACCTCTCTTAGAAGCCACTTCATCCTGGAACCGTTGTGCCAACGGGTTCAGTTCCTCGCGCTTAATCAAGTCATATTTACCTTGTTTAGCTGCTTCCAAAGGTGCATTTTTGTAGTTCGACAAATCAGAATAGATGGTATGAACTTTAATGCCTTCCATCTCATAGTACTTAGCATAATCTGGAAATGACATCATAACACCAATAGAACCGAATTCTGAAGATATTCTGTTCGAAGCGATTATTTCGTCACAATATATAGCGACATAATAATTGGCAGATGCACATAAGTCACAATGAGCTATTACGGACTTATCATACTTACGCGCATAATCAATAGCTGACGTTAAAGGTGCTATAGCATCAACGCAACCACCTCCTGAATCCATGTCAAGAACAATACCGGCTATATTAGGATTGGCAGCAGCCTCGTAGATCAAGTTAGCTATCTCGGTTGTCCCATACGCACAATAAGTACCGTACTTCATCATTGTACCATGAACGGGAACAATCGCAATGGTATCAGCTGGAAGATCACCGGAAAATGAAGATGTCTTCTTCATATTTTTATTGACGAGTTCCCCTTCGATTGGTTTACGGTCTGCCAACGTGCCTTCAGAGGACTTATCGAAGGAACCGGATATGATTTGCTCCAATATCTGGTGCGATGACTCCACATCACGCAAGTCAATCGCCCATTGGGCACGCATAATTGCTGAATATAGATGTGATAAGTGCATATTACTATTATAATTAACGTTACAAAATTATAGTAGCAATGATGCGCATAAAAGGACTACAATATTTTACTTAATTCAGGCTGCTGGTTCTTATATGAGAAAATCAAAGAACGTGGAGAACCTTGTCCGGACAAGGATAATACAACCGGGAACTGATCCGTACCGACTACTCTGGATGTACCATCGGTATAATCTAATCGCACAAGAATGTATATCCCAAGCCAGGCGATCAACTCCCGCATTTTCTCCAGTGAAGAGTCAGAAAAGGTAATAGAAAGATTAACCTCATAAGAATTGCCATCTGAAGATTTATCTTCGGCAAATTCTACCGTTGAATAGTCTATTTTCGCCCAATCACCTATAACCTTAATCTGAGGCAGACCAGGTATATTAGTAACAGTAGATTCTGCGATTTCCATAAAATAGACTTGGCAGATAGACGCGCGTTTACTTTCTTTGTTTTGCATAATTGCTTATAATTTTAAGGTGTTTTGCAGGATTCGCTACAAAATCAATTAAGAATTAATTCGTGAAATAAAGTTAAGGGAAAAGGCTTAACTGAAGTTCCTTAGCTATTTCAGCAGTAATTCGACGGCGATTTCGGTAATCATACTTTTTCACGGTTTCATAATTTATGGCATTTCTCTTGATATTGTAACTATGAAGGAAAGCCTGTATAATCTTATCCTGGCGAAAACCTTTAGCATATCCCACGAAAAAGTATTCCTTAATGCGAAGCCGGAACTCAGCTTCTATGAATAATCGTAACTGTTTCTGTTTCCATTCTGGAATATAAACGAAATTTTCGCTGAATATAGCATGATTCCACTCTTGTACCGGTAGGGTAATACGTAGCGGATTTTCACCTATCTCCTGCTTTCTCGGCCGATCTGTTACAGTAACCATAGACTGTATCATACGACCGATATCGTGTGTGCCATCAGCCATAAGTTCCCCTGATTTGCGATTCTGCCGTAGTTCGTGAAACAAAAAGTCCTGTAAGTGTGGAGCTAAATCTATTGTAACAAATGGTCTTTCCATATATAAAGATGCTTTTTGCAAAGATAAAGAATAATGCGCTAATTATCTCGCATAACAATAAAGTAATAACACCCCCCTTTCATAAGAATAGGTATAAAAATCGTGCTTGAGTACTTTTCTTAGGAGTAATTTATCTATATAATTAATTATCAGCACATTATAAGCGTACTGTTTTCGTACAAAATACGTACAAAATTGAGTGCGCTGGTACTTTTGTGCGTTTTTCCGCAAAAAGTACAAAAAGTGCAGAATCGTGCAAAAACAGTGCGGATAGAACATTCTGAATTTCAATAAATTAAATGTATAAAAATTCATTTCGCACGATTGTACTATTATTTTTCTAAATATTTAAAGGGTAGTTTTACACTCTTAAAAAAAATAAAAAAAAGAATATTATTATATAGCCGGAATCGCTTTTCTCGCACAGTTGCACACCAATTCTTAATATCTCTAAAAAAGGGGTGAGAGGGGAAAAGCCTGGATGAATAACAGAACAGGCGTACAGTGCACATTAAGTGCGTACTGTACGCCTGAAAAAATGCTTCGACTATGGTTTTCGACAAATGCTTCGACTGGTGTTTACAAAAGGCTCTCAGGGTAATAGATATCGCATAAGAACTCAAAATCACGTGGAATCTTACGAACGCCCACAATAACAGCAATACCTCGAGCAGCCATCTCATATAACCGTTGTGTTGTAGATAGGCTATCACGGAAATTGAAGTCGTCTACCAGTACATAATATGCTTCTGAAAGATTGACATCGTATATGGAATGTTGCATTATTTTCTTGGCATCACTTCGAATAACCGCAAGTCTGCACCTAACGGCCAACTCACAGACCATATTCAACCGGATAGCATTATCCAAGCTGACACAGGCCATAATTTTATTGTCTTTCTTACTCATATAAATATCTAATTATTTGCATATTAACTAAAAAAACCGTATCTTTACAATGTATTAAAATGGGGGCGTGTTACCTTCTTGAATAGAAGTGTCTATCAAGGTGATTAGGCTTAACAAACCCTGGTCTACGGTATATCTTACGATAATCATCAGAAAATTCAATCCTAGACTTCGATTCATCATCCTGTTGATGCAATAGTATATACTTGCATACTACCTTGATAAAGACATCCAGACTGTCTGGAACAACAACGTCACATACATTAATAGTATCGCCTATGGCTAAACCATCCAATAAGTTGTACACTTCGCCCTGGAAGTGTACAAACTTATGCAGATCCTTACGATACTCGTCTAAATCAGAATCGGCATTAAGCCTATATCGAGATAAATCATTCAGCATACGTATTCAATTAAAATGATAATCTGCTATCACTATTGTTAGCCGCCTTTTGCTGCGCATATTCCGGAGATGAATAATAATCAGGTGTCCCAATGGTGAAGTATTCTACACCACCAGCCTTATCATCCAGGATAGGATTACCGTTACGAGGATCAAACTTACACGGTTTACCAGTCACCGGATCTAATTTCTGAGGATTGAATATATAACCACGGAACTGGCAATATTTAAGCAATCTTTTTTTAAACTCAGTCGGAGAATTGGTATACTTACGCATATTCGGATCGTAGTTGCAGTATTCATCATATAGTGACCTACGAACCAGTCGGGCGTTTATATGAGATTCGTCACTAAAGTATTCATCTGCCCAGGAAATGAATACTTCAGTGATCTCCTGACGAAGCCTGCGCTCAATCAAACGCTCTTGAGGTGCTTGTACGACTCCGTATTGAAGGTATAATTGCACACAATTCGCCACGAGGTTCCAACATAAGTTCCATTGTTCGAAGTCCCATTCAGTAAAGAAGTTACATCCAAAGTCATCTATCGGCTTATGCGCGTCGTTGTAAAAATCACTAAAGCCCAACAACCATTGACGGTCGGTAAATGAAGCTCCTTCACCGCGAATAGCATGGTTTGTCGCAATATATATCTTTGGAGAAGTTTCATAAGGGAAGGTTATACGACGGCCACCCTTATAGTTCACCGTCCAGTCACCGGTCAGATTCGGGAATAAGCGTTCAAAATTGAAATTCATCAATACATCATCAATGAATACTAACTTCGTATTCTCCACAACATCATTCCATACGAACTGATCCTCCAGCAAATCTTTTCGTTTCCCGTTAACGTAAGCTGAAGGAAGTATATGTTTCATCAGGACTCCAATAAGTGACTTACCAGATCGCCCATTTGATTCACCTACTTCAGACTGCTTTCCGTCCATGCCGATAACAGCTCTATTCACCGAAACATCCTTATACTCCATAGCCATATATCCTATTGCGCATAATTTAGACAGCAAATGCTTACGATTTTCGAGAAACTCCTCCGGTTCTATTTCCACTTCTCTCTTACGCCATGTGAAGTTACTGGTATTGATCAGAAATTGAAGAAAATGGCAGTTCTTGCCATCTTGAGATATGGAATAGTCCAGCGTATCACCGTTCCCAGAAAAAGTAATTAACGGTCTGCCAAGATATTTCGCCGGGAAATCTCGCCGCTGTTCTGCCCAGACATGATGACTTATCGATTCATATCCCAATTCTTTAACTTCATGCTCAGTAACTCGCCAGCAGTTCTTTTGAAAATAGAAAAACTGTTCAGTACCAACCGGATGAAGGAAATCCGGATAAATAAAGTGCAGCAGGGATAATTTATCTGGACCGACATACTGTGTAACACCCTTTGACAGCATTTCATTCACCGCTTCATTACAATTATTTTCTGCAAATTCGAAAAGGAAATCTCGAGCTTCAGAAGCTTCAATTACCCGGACAAACGGCTGCTCCAGCCGGATGAACTGAAAAGAGCCATCCAGCCTCCGGAATCTGCCAAAGCCACGGTTCTGAAGAAACCTACGACTGGGTACATAACGGAATTCATACTCTGTGTAAGTATCTCCGCTCCGGCGTGATTTTTCAACAGCCTCCCAAAACATTTCGTCAGATTCAATCGCCTGAGCAGACTCAAGCTGACCGGACTCGTTAATACGCCACCGGTGTGAACCATACCGGAACTCCGGAAGGCGTGAAAGCACATCCTTGTGCATTTCGGAAAAATGCTTAACTGAATCCAGTCCCCAGAGGGTAGACAGCTTATGATCTGTATAAGCAGATATGCGAAACAACTGAAGATATTTACCCGTCAGGTTCTTTTCATTGATCAGTTTGTCAAAGTCGGCCATCAGTTCCTGTTCCTTACCCTGAAGGGAACCAGCCAGCAGATCATCAATTCCTTTTTCATTCTGCTCGTTTTTCTGAACATGGCCTACATAAATCTCCACATACAGTTCCCTGTTCCGGAGCGAACCCATATAGTCCCGAAAGTTACGAGCTGCATAATAGAAGTTACGTGGACGCTTTTCGACCTGGTCGTTGATACGTATATTTGTTGAGAGGTCGTTCCAATCCGAATCCATTATGAAAATGACCTCCTCGACATGACATTTCTCGATGATCCGAATCAGGTCTTCAGGAAGTCTTCCGCCACAAGCAATATTCTGGATTCCGGAAATAGCCAAGGAATACATACCGTGCTTGCATGCTTTTTCGGCCTTCTTTTCTCCTTCCTGGATGAAGAGCCGTTTCAAATGTTCCCCTTTTTTATAAAGTTGACGGATTTTGTCCGGAATGTATATCGGAGTACCACCACCATAGGGTGAACGGTACTTGAAAGGTTTGCCTTCTTTATCCAAATGCTCTTCCGGATATTGCCAACGGACGCGGAAATATTCACGCATTTTACCGGTAGGTTTGCCCTTGGCATCTTTCTGTTCATATTTCACTGGCAGTCCTTCCAGATCATAATACTTGATAATGACATCATCACCATTTGTGTCGATATCACCTTTGGAATTGACTGTACCCTTGCTGAAGGTGTGAGTCAAAGTAACAGTATGGTTAGTGGAAGAATCATAGATATGTGCAGCAACATCCTCAAATGTCAGGCCTGATCCTTGAAGCATTGCAACACAATAAGAAGAAGAATCAACTCCTTTTAATGCTTTCGAGTTCTTTTTTAAAGCCTGAGCCTTTTTTTTCTCCGGAACTGGATTATCCAGAAGCGTAACGTGAAAACGGTCAGCCAAATAAGAAAGAGCCTCATTAAATGCCATATTCTGTACCCTCATTAGGTAAGTGATGGCATCATGACCGCCCACGTTGCATTTGTTGAAGCAACCGTACAGCTCTTTCTTTGAATTATAATTAAAAGTTTGTTTACCGCAAAGAGGACATTTACCGCGATAGTCATATCCTTTTTGTTCTTCCATATCCTGGAAGTCCCTTATGACCTCCAGGACATGTCCCTCAGCAGCTTTTTTTATTCTGTCTGTATTGTCTTTTGTGAAAAATTGGCTCATATCCTGTTTGTTTTTTTGCAAAGAAAAAAATTAGAAATCACCTGCAAAAGGACTATTTCTTTGAATAGAACTCCAGTCTGACACGACCATGCAAGCCATTGTATAGAAATAAGCGGGTAATTTTTAGCCATAAACCAGCTTCAGCTGCATATGGAGCAAATGCCCGAATTATTTTTCTAGCATGATACTTCTGCATCCGTCTGCGTTTAATCAGGTGTAACTGATCAAGTTTTATATTATCTCTTTTTTTTGTCATATCTTTTCTTTTTTATGAAGAATCTGCGTTTAGCACGCAATATTCGGTTTAATTCTGAAATACGGTCGTATTCAGTAGGTATTTCTTTAGATATCATTGTCCAATAAAAGTCCTAATATGTCCCTAGATAGCACATCAAGAATAAAGATTCGCTCATTCTCTGTGTAGCCTTGAATATGTTCCCGGACAAAATCTAGTTCCATCCGCGCCACTTTCTTCAATTCCTCTCCTCTTGGAGAGAGATAACCGATACCGGCTATTTCGGCCGATATTTCCGGATTTGTATTTTTAGTAGGATCTGTCATGGTTATCATTCTTTAGATGGCAAGTCGTCTTCTATAATTTTTTTCCCGCAAAAAGGGCAATATTGGTATGTCAAGTCTATTTCGCTTTGATTTCTATAAAAAGAACCATCCTTTTTTTTCTTATGATATAAAACCTCTATTGAGGGAAGTCGATATAACTTACCATTAATATCAGTAAACACACTGCGAATTATTGCATGTGGATCACCAGTGATTTCTCTTACTTTTTTCTGAGCGTTTTCAAAACAGTTACATGGCATAGATTAATCCTCCATTTTTCTAATTATTATCAAGGTCTATCAGTCTTCTCGCAGCATCACTTGATGACGCATAGCGGCAAACTTTACGAATAGCAGCATGCCTCTGGTTTTTAGAATAACATTTACAATCTTTTTTTTGATAATTAACTTTGAACCAATTAGGAGAGAATGGTGAAACTGGGCCTAATACAGTTACCTTAAAAATTCTCTTGACTATTTTATTTGCTTGTCTTATTTTCATATGGATTCACATTCTTAGAGTTCCAGCAGGATATACATCACCACCAGGAACAGGTAATAAAGTTTTGTTTTGCTCATTCAAAGTAGTCTTTATTCTGTTAGATCAATAAACATTTTTTCTTCTCCTAGCCAAATAAGAGCTTCAGGGAGTGCATATTCTACAGTAAACTTTACCATACCATCATACTTTGGTACATCTTCAATGCTTACAAATCGTAATATCTCTTCAGAAAATTTCGTTTCGATTTTTTTCTTTAACGGATTAGCAATTCTTCCCAAACAAAAAAAAGATACTTTTTCCATAACGTTAACTGATAAAATATTCGCAGCTATAAGCTCCTGAACTACTTGGGAAATTAACATCTACACAAAACTCACCACACATCAGGAATGGTTTATCTGAGGTTATTATACCCTCTTCATGAGTGTTTGGATCTATAACCTTTGCCCCTTTTACCAGTTTATCCAATGCAGCTTTCATCTTGTCGCTAGTATAGCATTTGATTTTCTTACCAGAAGATTCATAGGCAATCAATCCCATGTTCAAGGATGACATCGCTTCTTCTACAGTTTTCATTATATCTCTTTTACTCAGAATTTTATATGTTTCAAATTGCTGAACTTTAACATCCGGGAATTTTTTTATAAAATCTTGTTTTTCCATATGCTTTACTTTTTTCTTTATGTTCGTTTTTAATTCCACATCTTTGTTCTGTTATTTATTTTTTCGAGATATGCAGAAATCCTTTTTTCAGGATTTTCACCGTCCCGTACAAATATTCGAGTATGGCTTTTATCGCCAGGAATAGCAACATATCGGCCATGCCGTTCAATGTGTCGGTGGTGAGCAATTTTAGCTTCCGTACCAGCAGGATTTTTATCTAAATCAGCTTTTATTTTTAAGGAGTCATTATCATTAGTCATAGTAGGATCTTTAAATAGATTTAATTGAATTATAATATGCAACTAATGCAGCCGTATTATTCAGACCTAATCGTGCTCTCATATTGTTTCGATGGCGAATAACCGTAAAAATAGAGATATGAAACAGGTCAGCAATTTGTTGATTTGTATAGCCTGAAGCTATGAGTTCAAGTATATTAAGTTCTTGTCGACGTAATCGTGTATCAAGTTCCGGCGAACAAACAACACCACATAATTTACAATCAGCGGTATTCCGTAGAGGACAAGCAACTTGCTCAAGATGAAAATTCCCCTTCTGATCAATGTCTAATTGAAGTGTATCTAATGATCCGAAATTACACCTGCAAAATCGATGTACAATCATATAAGTGTAATATGAATTATTCATTGAAGATCGAGAGTAGAATTTACATAAGGCTGAATAAGCCTTTGGATATCTGTCATTAATTAGCTGAAGAATAGCAGCAATCAGCTCACTGTCGTTTTGCTTCAGCACCTTGACAGAACCATCCAGTGGCTTCACCATAACATCACCATCTGGAGTGCTATAGAATTCGATATTTGCAAGATCAATCATGGCTTAGGAAATAATTCTTCAATGGGTCGGTTTAATACTTCTGCAATAATTTTTTGCTTTATCGGTGGCGGTGTAATCTGTCCAGACAGCCACCTATACACCACAGATTCAGAAGTCTGTGTTTTTGCCATGAGCAGCTTCACCAGACGAGCTCTCTCATTCGGTTGGGATTTGATGTCAGTAAATACCATTTTTTTAAGATTTTAGTTAATAATAGACGCAACTGAATCTTTTTTTGTTATTTTCGTCACGTCAGAAAACTTTCGTAACGCAAATATGCGTGATATTTATCGCATTTCAAAGTTTTATTGCGGTAAATATATCGCATTAACATATTATAACGTAATGAGAACAAAAAAAGTAAATACCGAATTAAAGGAAAGAATGCTCAAAATATGCTCAGAATTAGGCATTTCCCCTAACAAATTATCAGAAGAGAGCGGAATGAGTCGCGAATATATACGACAGATGAAAGAATACATAGCCGCGGACTTATTGCGTTACATATCTCGCAATTATCCTTCTATTAATCTTGTATGGCTAATAACAGGAGATGGTGAAATGAAAAATGAATCTTCAACTCAAGATGTGTCTTTGCTTATAAAGATGTTGAATGAAGAGAGAGAGAAAAACCAAGCTCTACAGAATCAGATCAATGAGCTTGAAGCCAAATTAAAAGAAATTAAAGCCTGATAGCAACTATTAATCAGTTATTATCAGGTTTTTAAATCACCAGAAACGGGACAAATACGGGACAAAACGCCCTTAAATATACAATATATAAAGCAAAATAGTAATTGATAATCAAATAGATACATCGCTGAACCTATAATAATAGAATCCAGTCACCCCGACTGTTGAAAATGAAGGAGTTAAGTGATAAACTTAGCTCCTTTTTCTTTTATATACTGACGGATTACTGACGGTTAAAGTGGACAACAAACTATCAAACATAAAGTTTTTACTACAGCGATTTGTTTTGAGTTGTTTATGTTTGCAGTATACATAAAATATATTTCAATTATTTCAAGGCAAAAATGATATCGAATTCATCTTTCCCCTAGTTTATCGTTATAAACTCTGAATATAATTTCTTTTGCTAAATTAAAATCAATATATGTATTAGAATATTCAATATCTAACAACTTATCCGACAACAAATAGTCATATTTTTGAAATATTTTACACTGACGTGGAAGAATTGACACTATTTCAATAGCACTCGGCATTTTCGTGCGTTCTAATAAATTAATATCTTCTTGTGTTATGTTTAAAACATAAAGACCATTATAAGAACATTCTTTCTTTAAACAATACTGCAAAAGCAATGCTATCGCACGATTTGCTTTTATTCCAGCCCATGTAAAGAAGTAAGAAGTATTTCCATATTGAAGAAAAAAGGTCTTTGACAAACTGTTTTGTTGAAAAAATAAGCGACTTTGATTCAAATGATTTTTTGCTTCGGTATAATCATCAAGGTAAGGATAAATAGTATCTACTTGATATATTTCGTACATTTTTTTTGCAATTATATAATCGAGTTCAGCACCATCACCACTAAAGAAAGCCAAGCCACCAGTTTTCATGGTAGAAACATACACCTTCATTGTATTTTCATCCACATCTTCTACAATCCAGCGTTTTCCAGAAAGAATAATAACCATATTTTTCTGTGGTTTATATTGTATCATCCCTATGTGTCTTGAATTTGCACTATTAATTACAGTAAACTCTATTGGAGAAACAAATGCCACATAAAAATCTGGTGATTTCAATATTTTTTCACCTAATTTACCAACCACAATTTGCTTTGTATCAAGCTGAGAGATAACAGACTTATTACCAAGTGATTTGAGTACTTCAAGAAACAATTCTGGAGTGACATTTTTGAATGCTCCATTCCTGCAAAGCATTAACCAACCCTCTTTAGGATAGAACCCACCAAACTGAGCAATAACAGCTAATATTTGTTGAATAAGAGTCGAGAAATGATAATTATTAATTGATGGCTTTTCATACTTATGTTGCCGCATTAACTCAATGACAGCTATATTTTGCACAAGACTACTCCTCAAATTATACAACAAACCATTATCTTTATTTTCAATAGAGAACACTCTTAAAATAGAAGGCTCGTTTCGTCTTCCAGAACGCCCAAGACGTTGTCGCAAGCCTGAAACGGAATAAGCTGTACCAACTTGGGCAATTGATTTAACTTTTCCAACATCTATTCCTAACTCTAATGTCGAAGTACAAAAAACGGTTACCGGACATTCTCCCTTCTGTAAATCCCGTTCAACGGACTCTCTCTCTATTTTTGAGATACTGCCATGATGCACCCTAAACTCATTGGGTACTCCATTTATTTCACACATATCAGACAGATGTACTCCATATGATTCCGCATACCCTCGGTCGTTTGTGAATACTAGATTATTACTACCACGCAGTTTTTTATATATTTCTTGTGAAATAGAATCAGTTACATCTATATCTTTTGTCTGAATGTACTCCTTTACTAAAATTTTAATTTCATGATTACTATTCCCTTGAGGTGGAATAGCACATGGCAATGATTCATCATCGCGTAAAAAACATTTCACAGCGCTATAATCGGAAAATGTAGCACTCATCGCAATACGAGGTATTTTCCGCAGGATAATTTGCTCTATACGAGATAGCAAAGATTGCAATTGTTTTCCTCGTTCTGTACCTATAAAAGAATGTAATTCGTCTATAACAACATATCGCAATGAAGAAAAAGCAGATGGTAAAAAACGTCTTCGATTAATCAAAAACGACTCAAGTGATTCTGGAGTAATGATTATTATTCCATTAGGATTTTTGAGCGAACGTTTTTTCTGAGACATATCAATATCTCCATGCCAGGGTGTTACATTAACCCCCGTTTCAGTAGTCATATCTAAAAGGCGTCTGTATTGGTCATTAATCAAGGCTTTTAATGGGCTAATATACAATACTTGAAATCCATTAGACGTATCATTCTGCAATAATGATGTCAAAATCGGGAGAAAAGCAGCTTCTGTTTTTCCTCCAGCTGTAGATGCACTTATAATAACATCGCTTCTTCCTTCAAGAACAAAAGGAATAGCATTCTCTTGAATATCTTTCAAAGAAGTCCACCCCTGTTTCCATATCCACTGACGAATGCGGATATCGAGAAGCTCAAATGATACAGAAACCCTTGCCATAAAAATCTACAATTTAAATGAAGCAAAAACATCATTTTCTTCATTATTCTGTACTTCTGATTGTTGTGCTATAATTTCTCCAACTTCTGTTGATTCAATATCTTTTGTTATTTCAATTTTTTCAATCATATCTGACCATTGTAAATTTGGATATTGTTCAAGCATTGATAATAAATCCAAGAAACCTTTAATGGTATTTCGCGGTGTTCGAAAATAGCTATCTCCTATTTTATTTGCACAATGATTTAAATACGCGATTAATGCAACATCAGGAACTAAATACTTACTTTCATCACCACAGGCAAAAACATTTCTCAAATTTTTAAGCAATAAGTATAATTCTTCTTTCGTAAGATTAGACAAACGTAATACTGTAGAGTTATAATCAACCAACCCCAGTTTTTTTGAAAAGTTATTTTCTGCCAAACGGGATTTTAATGCTTCATAACTATAAAGCCCTCTATTTCCATCAGTTAAAAAATCGGGAGTACCTGACATAATAAATCCAATATTCGTTAATGTACCTTGGAGTGTATTATTTAAAATATTCAAGATTTCTTCATAATTTGCTTTACGAGAAATGCTATTGGATATTTTATATAAATTCACCATTTCATCCATGCAGATTAATAAACCTTTATATCCAGCTTTCCGTATGAGAATAGCATAAAGCTTCAAAGTATTAAATAATGAAGAGTCATCTATAAATTCACGTACACCAACCTCTCGTAAACTATCTGTTTTAGTCGTATATTCCGCTTTTAGCCAGCGAAGTATACAATCCTTCAATATATTATTCCCTTCTTCATAAGCTTCCCAATACTTTTTAATTACTTGCGCAAAAGTATATCCGCCCGGATATTCATTTAATTCACTCAGCTGTTCATGAATAACCGATGTTACATTTCGTTGGTGTTGTTCTGCCTCAGTTCGTGCCATGGAAATGAATTTTTCCAAAACATTCTGCAAAGCATTTCCATCCTGCTTAGTACGCGTGGATAGCGACGCTATTAACTCTGACAGAAGAAGACGTGCCTGTCCGTCTGTCCCATGCAATCGTTTAGTAGGAGATAAATCAGCATTCATCGTCACTAAACCTTGCTGTAAAGCTATACTTCTTACTAAGGAAAGAAAGAATGTCTTGCCAGAACCATATTCCCCAATGACCAAACGGAAAGAAGTGCCACCATCAGCAATAGTTTTTATATTATTAATGAAAGATTTCAGCTCGTCGCTTCTGCCTACCTGAACATGCTGCAACCCCAATCGTGGTACTACACCACTTCTTAATGACTGGATAATAATATCACGCTCTTTTGTTTTTATCATATTAAATTCTCCTTATAATCTAATGTCACATACAAGTACTCACCATCGTCTTCAACAACGACATCATCGACTTTATCGTATGCAAAGTCATTTATTTGCTCCAACACAGCTCCCAACATCAGCCCCATTTCTTGGCATTTGTTTTCTATTTCCTCACGTTCCCATTTTTCTTTTGACAATAATAATGTTAGCACATCTTTCCATTTTTCTGCCGCAGGATTATCTATAGTATTTTGAGATACAGGAATATCATCGTCAACAAATATTTCTGAAAGCAATTCTTGTGCATTTTTTGTTTGTTGTTCAAAGATATGTAGTTTTTCCGAATTCAAAATAATATTGGTATCAATATGATTTCCCTCTTTTCCGATTTCAGTATCTATTGCAAATTCAACAGCATCCGATTTCTTTTCAATGGTAGCAAAACCTTCTCCATCTGTCAATATTCTATGAATTTGCGAATGAATATTATCCACCTCTACTCCCAATAGAGGTAAAATTTTTTTCAAGCCTTCAACACGTTTTGGGTGCACATCTCCATCAATGCATGCAAGTTTCATCAATGCATTCCCCATCAAAGCACATTGCTCGTTTGTCAAAGCTTCAATAGCATTACGAACCTGCTTATCAATGGGAGGTCGTTTTTTTGATGAAAAACGCCATCGGATAGAAGCGGATAAATGACGCTGGTTCCCAGCTGTATCAGCATATAATGTAACTTGTTGTTCAACAAAAGCAAAGTCTTCTTCCAAAACTTTATCCATCAATACCACGTATGATGCTAGTTTAATAAATAGTCCTATATGTTCATATTTTAAAGTTTGTTCAACTGAATATCCTTCTCTATTTTTATATATTATACATGTATCTCCAAAATTAAAACGTTTTTTATCAACTTTATAATTTGGTACGATACCAAAACCCATACGGTGAAGACCGCTAATGATAGAGTCAATATAATTGATATGTATAGTTTTTGCCTCTTGACGATTGAATCCAAACAAATCAAGCACCCAGTCAATAAACCTTACTAGATATTGATTAGATTGCATTTCGTTCTCAATATAAGATACTATGGTTTGGATTGAAGGAACTTTACTCAAATCTACTTCCAACGGCAAAAATAGAATAGCCATTATAGTTTCCTTTCCCCCAGAATATTTTTTTTCTCGATTATAAGGGCGAAAAATAAATTCTATATCGTCATAACATTTTGCAATAATATAATCTATGTTCCAAAGTTTTAAAGGAACAGATTCTATTTGATAATATAAATTTATTCTTTCAGGACAAAAACAACTATTGTTATATTTATTATATTGAAAACAAATGTCTTCATTTAGTGTTGAAACTTCAGAATCTACACATAAATTTAGAGTTTCTTTTACAAAAGTTTTAATGAAATAAGATTGAGCAATAGAAATATAATTTATTGGAACTATTTCCTCAATATCATACAACTTGCAAGCCATATCAAAAGCTTTCACAGGAAACAACACATCTTTATCAATAACATTTTTCAGAATCAATGAATATACATATGTACGACTCTTCTTCAATATTTTTTTGTATTTAAAATCATCTATTTCAGAACGGAAATATTTAACAATTGAATTACCAACAAACTCACTAATATTTTGTAGAATCATCCATGTATTTTCACTTACAGATAATCGATTATTCAAGGAAAAGTATAACTGTATAATATTATCTAATATTTCTTTACGTTCCTGAATTTTTGTTCTAGGGTCTATAAACATTCTTATTTCACAGCCATATAAATAAAACAAAAGAATGTCAGTCGATACTTCGTGTGCTTCTTTTTTTCTAGATAACCACATTAAATATTCATAACGCATAGTAGGAGACATATCATAATATGAACAAAAAATACTTTTATGTAAATTTTCATTCATATTTACAGGTAATTTGGGATTCAGTACCGAAGCATAAATATACCTACCCTTATATCCATAATAATCTGAATGATTTCCTTCGACAATATTATTTGGAAGAAGAAAACATTCTCCAATATAAAAATTACCACGCGTTAATTTAATCCCTTGTACGTCTACTACCTCCTCAGACGTTATCCAACGGCATAATTGACCACGAGATTTATCGTAGAATTTCAATGTATTCTCTGCATCCTCTTGATTCACAGCAATGACAGAATCTAATAATGTTTTAGAGGTATATCTTGCCGTTACTGGATAATTTTCAGCTAATTTATCAAGTTGTAATTTGAGCAAATCATAATTTTTATGCTTTTTATAATCGTCACAAAGATCAAACATCAATACAAAAACATAGTTCGAATTATCTTCAATATTCAGATAATGTCCTTTTAAAAATTCTTCTTTAAAATGATTATAAAACTGTTTTTGAACCTGATTAGCATTCTCTAAATAACTTGCTGAGTATACGTAGGTATGTTCCCAGTAAGGGACTTTATTTATTGGATGATTGTTATTTCCTGCTTCGGAATCATAAGAATCCTTTGTAGAATATTCCCACATGTTATTATCAGCAGAATCTATTTGATTATTATTATCTTCATTTTCTTTAATATTACTGGGATATAAACCTTCTATAATATTATCTTCGCTGGAAACCTCCTTTTTTATTTCTTGTTGCATAGCATGGTTTAGCAATCCAGATATAATTTGTGACACAAGTAATAAATGTGTATTAGACTTTTGCTTCTGTTCATATTCAAGCATTCGTTTTTTTAATAGTATTGTCCAATATCTATAATAATAACTATCTAGATCGCAAAATTCTATCTCTTTTTTTATAAATTCTATTTCTTCTTCAAATTGACCATTATTGTGCAGTATGTGAGCCTGTTCCCGTGCCCTAATTTGTAGATTCAATAGATTTTTTTCATTTTCCACTTTCTCCTGTTTAATTGCATGGCTTAATAATCCTGCCATCATTTGTGGAATAAGAGATGAACGCATACAAGATTCTCTTTGCTTTTCATTTTCAGTTATTCTAGTTCTTAACAGCGAATCCCAATACCTATAATAAGAGCCATTCAAATCACAAGACTCCATTTCCTTTTTTATAAATTCTATTTCTTCTTCAAATTGACCATTATTGTGCAGTATGTGAGCCTGTTCTCGTGCCCTAATTTGTAAATTCGATAACATTTTTTCATTTTCCGCTTTCTCCTGTTGAATCGCATGATTTAATAGTCCTGCGATAATTTGTAATATGGTAAATGAGTTTGTACTATATATTTGTTGTTTACTAAACTCATTTTCGTTTTTATGAACCCAAAATTCTTTTTTTGTTTCTTTTACCTTTTTAAAAAGATGAACTAATAATACTAGTACCACATAAGATACTATACCAATTATGATATATGGAAGTAACCATTTTATCAAAGCAATAATGAGTAATATTAAGTAAACAAATGGCATATTATTATGGTATAATTTTGATTTTCCTTTCAGCAAAAGATTACATCCAATATTACTTCAGAATATCTACCCTCAAATCAATTGAATTTGCAATTTATCTTCTTATTCGTCAGAAAACATAGATATTCCAAACAAACATTTATACGTTACTTTGCTACATTAATGATTTTAAACTTATTTTATATGCATACCAAAGCATAAAGTTTGTGACAAAAATATAATCACACTCATAATACACACTAAGGTTAGCATAGGTTTTACTTTGATGATTGAATTTGAGGATAAATACCACATCCATTTTCTATAAACTTTTTTAAATCTCTATAATCCATTTGTTTATCTCCTTTTTTATATCATTACGAATGCTTTCGTGTCGAATACAAAGGTACAAAAAGTATCAGGCGTTTTATGATTAGCATAATCAAATCATATAAAAATTAATATTTTAGAATCCAAATACTATTCTCAGTCGAGGTTTATTCAATGATAAAACGATACTTCAAGTCATTATCAGGAAATTACATATTCCGTTTGATCTGACAAGCATTGCCAACCAAACGAAGTAGAATTATCCCCAATACGACAACTTGCAACAATAATGGTCATGAGGCTTTGAAGCCCAAGATATGATTGCTAGTATAACAAATCTCTAATTGCTGTATTCCCTACAACTTGTTAGCAATACATTCCTGTTCTGAAAATAAGTCATTGTTTATAGTACACAGATTGAGATATATAGGTAATATATGTTGCCCTGAATTTAGATTCAATCTTGCAGAATCAATTCCCCAATGCACAAAAAAAATGGATTTAATAAATTCTGCTTGGAGAAATCTATTAAATCCATTTTTCGTGCGCCTGATAGGACTCGAACCTACACGCCTCACGGCACCAGATCCTAAGTCTGGCGCGGCTACCAATTACGCCACAGGCGCGAAGTAAAATATAACTTAAATCAGTACATATTTCCTTTTTGCGGTTGCAAAGATAGACTATATTTTTGAATTTGCAAAATATTAGAGCTAATTCTTTAATATTTTACATGCTGTTTCTATAATAGTATCTTTTCCTTGCTGCACATCTTCGCTTGTCATGTCTACTTTCACGTCCGGATCGATGCCAAACTCCAGCTGATTCATTTCCGGATCGAACATCGGACTGGCAGAAAAGCGGATAGACCAGCCGTTAGGTATTTCAGAACTGAACGGCAACCCTGAGCCTCCTCCGGTCTTATCGCCTACGATTGTAACATTCGGAAACTGGTTCATGCTGTTGACAAAATCGTTTGTCGCACTATAAGAGCGCCGGTTGGTGAGCACTACTACCTTTTTCTGCCAGCGTATACCGTCGGACGGTTCTATGTAAACAGGCTTTGGTTCGGAAAAGTCACTGTGCCCGGGACCTGTCTTGTGACACATGTATCCCACAAGCATTTTCTCGTTTGTAAACCGTGCAGCCAACTTCTGTGCTGTCGTCAGGTTACCTCCTCCGTTATTCCTCACATCAATAATCAGCCCGTCGCAAATAGCAAGCTTGTTCAGCGTCTGATCCAGATTACCATCGCCTATCCCGTTGGAGAAACTGGAGCAATAAATATACCCGATGTTGTTCTCCAGAATGCTGTAAGTCAGTCCGGAAGAATTCGTATAGTCTTTCCCCAGATAAATACTCTGAATACTGTCGCTGAAATTGCGCGGATAACTGTCGAACCATTCCCGATACTGTGACGTAGCAAGTGAACTGGAAAGATTCACATGACCGTCGCGTAACTCGTTTACCATATCCGACAAGACCTCGAACAGGTTTTCCCAAGTCATATCCGACGTGATACGACGGGCATACAGTTCGTGCACTTCATTCCAGTCGAGTCCATACTCCTGGTTCTTATAGTCGAGAAAGCAATACTGTTCATCTATAATCTTCCACAGTGCCTCAAAGTTATCTTCAGGCGTATTGCCGGAAATATCTTCCCGTATACAGGAATTAAAAATCAGAAGTCCGGACAAAGCAATATATACAATACACGCAAATCGTTTCATAAGCTAAAAGGGAGTTACTTTAAGTGGCATGCTGATACGTTTCTTCCCGCGAAGCAAATACAGGTTGCGCACGAAGCCTATCATAAAATCGTGTGAATAGGTATGGCTTTTCAGGTTGTTGACCTTTGCCTGCTGAATGTCGCACACATATCCTACACGCATCACGACATTGCGTATCGGAAAGTCCAGCGTAACCATCTGTCGCAGTGAAGGATTATTGTGCAGCGAAGTAAACAGCACATTCCGTCCTCCATTGCCTAACGAAAAGATTTCATAATACGACTCACCGTATTCGGGCGAGAACATAACGCCCAGCAGCGGAAGATTTGCCTGATAACGCACCGTCAGCGGATAGCGTGCGATGTGAAATTTGTAGATAACCATACCCGATGCTCCCAACCCTCCGTATGCCTTAGCCTGAGCCGGATTGTTGGAATTACGCCGGTTATAAACCACACCGCCGTTCAGGTCGAGCATCGGTCCTACAAGGATCTTCAGCTTATCATCGTTCATGCGGAACTGATAATGCAGGGCATAGCTCCAGTTTACCAGTCCGGCATACATCTCAGCAGTCTGAGAAATATTCTTGTTATACGAGGCATTGATCTGAAACAGACTTTGCCCGGATACGTTTCCTCCCAGCATACGTGTCATACGCATGCTTTCGTGCATAAACCTGACTTCCGTTCCGCTATATTCCAGCGGAGAAAGATATGTTTCGAATACGTTGCTGTGTCCCACTCCTGCCATTGTAGAGCGCATTACGTAGCGCGTGGCCCGCAAACTGCCTTCCTGCGCATACAAAGAAAAAACGGCCCCGAGTGCGATGAACAGCGTAATAAGCTTTCGTTTCATTGTTCCGGTTTTAAAATAATGTCATTTGTTCATTGTCTTCTTCCGCAACATTATCATTTTCCGTTTCTGGTGTATCTGCATCTTCCATATCTTCCTGTGGTTCCGGACGACGGGTAGGCTCCAGCTCCTCGATGCGGTCTACCGTAAATGTAGTCAGACGCTTGCCTTTTGCCTTGAAGCTCTTGACACCTACAAAGTCGCTTGCCTCTATAATCAACGCTTCCCTGAAGCTGTCGTGTCCGCCGAATACAACCTGCAAACGGGGATAAACTTCACCCGAAAGCAGAATCAACTGGTTGTGTTTGTTTTCGCCCAGATAGTTCAACCGTTTGGCTGTCTGCTCGAACGTAAAGCGTTTCAGATATGGATAATTCTGCTGGTCGGCATCATAGAGCACTGCTGTCCAGACCTTTTCAGCATCAAATTTCTCAATAAACTGTATATCGGCGTCGTAGTGGTTATTCAAGTCGAAATCGGTTGTATAGAATTCACCGTTCTTATGCACAACCAGAATGCTTTCCCCACTCTGGAATTCTCCGAGATACTGTCCGCGACCGTCGTAATTCAGACGAAGCACATCATGGTCGAACCATACCTTTCTGCCTCCCAGTGTAGAGCCTCCACGCTGTTTCAGACTGATTTTATGCACTTCATATTTGGTCAGCAGATTACCCATCGACTGTCGTCCCTTGATGTTGATGGTACTGAAGTCTTTTTCGAATATCAGCTTCTTGATACGCGGATTCGGGCGGAGTGTCACCTTGATAACCTCAGCTTCCCCGTTCGGATTGGCTGTGAAATATACAATTTTCGATCCGGGAGTTCCCTGTGTCACATCGTATTCACGGTCGCGTATCATCGACGTTACATTGAAACGCTTGATATAGTGGAATCCTTCTTTCCCGTCACGATAAATCACGTTATAGATCGTACGCTTGTCGTTCTTCTTGAAGATATTCACGTAGAGAATGTTCTTGCCTACGAACAGCTTGTCGGAAACACGCACGATTTTATATTTTCCATCTTTATAGAAGATAATCACGTCGTCGATATCGGAACAGTTGCAGATATACTCGTCTTTCTTCAGTCCCGTACCGATAAATCCTTCCTCGCGGTTGATATATAGTTTCTCGTTGGCCTCAGCCACCTTGGTTGCCACAATCGTATCGAAGTTTCGTATCTCCGTACGCCGCGGAAAATTCTTTCCGTATTTCTCCTTGATGCGTGTATACCAGTCGATGGTATATTCAGTAATATGAGCCAGATGATTGTCTATTTCTTCGATATCCGCTTTCAGCTTGGCAATAAACTCGTCCGCCTTATCCTTGTTGAACTTCAGGATACGCGCCATCTTTATCTCCATAAGCTTGAGGATATCTTCCTTAGTCACTTCACGTACAAACTGCGGATAGAAAGGTGTCAGCCGTTCGTCGATATGTTCGCATGCGGCATCCATGTTCTCAGCCTGTTCGAACTGCTTGTCCTTGTAGATACGCTCTTCAATGAAGATTTTCTCCAGCGAAGCGAAATGCAAGGTTTCCAGCGTTTCGTTGCGCTGGATGTTCAGTTCCTGACGAAGCAGCGAAAGTGTATTGTCTACCGACTTACGGAGTACCGCACTGACAGAAAGGAAATGCGGCTTCTTGTTGTCGATGACGCAGCAGTTGGGCGAAATATTCACCTCACAGTCGGTAAAGGCATACAGGGCGTCGAGTGTCTTGTCCGACGAAACGCCTGGAGCCAGGTGTACCAGAATCTCCACCTTGTCGGCGGTATTGTCGTCCACCTTCCGTACCTTGATCTTACCCTTTTCGATAGCTTTCAGGATAGAATCAATCAGTGAAGAAGTTGTTTTTCCGTACGGTATTTCACTGATGCAAAGAGTTTTATTATCTATCTTGGAGATTTTGGCACGTACACGCACTACTCCCCCACGCTCACCGTCGTTATAGCGCGACACATCGATGGAACCTCCTGTCTGGAAATCAGGATACAGATGAAACTCCTCGCCGTGCAGGTAAGCAATGGCCGCATCACACAGTTCATTGAAGTTGTGCGGCAATATTTTCGATGAAAGACCTACGGCAATACCTTCCACTCCCTGAGCCAGCAGCAGCGGAAATTTGACGGGAAGCGTCACCGGTTCACGGTTTCGTCCGTCGTAAGAAGCCTGCCATTCGGTTGTCTTCGGATTGAACACCACATCGAGCGCAAACTTCGAAAGACGTGCTTCAATGTATCGGGGAGCAGCGGCATCATCACCGGTAAGAATATTTCCCCAGTTTCCCTGACAGTCGATAAGCAGATCTTTCTGTCCCAGCTGTACCAGTGCATCGCCGATGGACGCATCACCATGAGGATGGAACTGCATGGTATGTCCTACGATATTTGCTACCTTGTTGTAGCGTCCGTCGTCCAGACGCTTCATAGAGTGCAGGATACGTCGCTGAACAGGCTTCAGTCCATCGTTGATATGAGGAACCGCACGTTCCAGAATAACATACGAAGCATAGTCCAGAAACCAGTTCTGGTACATACCGCTCAATTGGTGTTTTACAGTTTCGTCGCCCTGATCGACAGGCTTATAGTCAGAATGTGCTTCTTTATCGCTTGATTGGATATCGTTTTTATCGAAAATATCTTCGCTCATATAAGTGATTTAGTGGAAAAACAACAGACAAAAATACGAAAAAAAATATTCCTATTATATATATTGCTGAAAATAAACCTGTATTTAGTCGAACGAATCTTTCATACGGATGCTATTGTTTTCAAGAAAATATCAGCTTCTTTTCCTAAAAACATCAGCATATTTTCAGGAAAATTTGTACAGAAAATCAGTGTACGGACAGTGGGTCGCAAAGGCTTCCCTGCACCATCCGGCAATGAGAATTTTATTTTTTCATCTCATTCAAAACAGGAATGGTAAGCGGAATAGCAAGCAGGAACGAACAAAGATCGGACACCGCCTGACACATTTCCACCCCCTGCAAACCGAAGAAATGAGGGAGAATCAGGATGAAAGGGATGAAAAACAATCCCTGCCGCGCAGAAGACAAGGTGACGGCACGTACAGGCTTGCGGATAGTCTGCAACATCATGTTACACAAAATGACCCATGCTCCTAAAGGTAAAGTAATGAGCTGCCAGCGTAAGGCACGTGTTCCGGTTTCGATAACATGCGGATCATCGCGGAACCACGATACGATCTCGGGAGAGAAAATGTAACCGATAACCGAACAGACAGCTAAAAACACAACTCCTGTCTTGACACAGAACCAGAAGCCTTCGCGTACACGACGGTAAATGCCTGCTCCGTAATTGAATCCGCACACCGGCTGGAAACCTTGTCCGAAACCAATCACAAAAGAGTTGATAAACATACAGATACGGGTAACGATAGACATTCCGGCAATGGCTGCATCTCCATAAGCTCCGGCTGCCACGTTCAGCAGAATGGTAGAAAGGCTGGCAAGTCCCTGACGACAAAGCGAAGGGCTTCCACCGAATACGATTTCTTTCAAATATGCCGGTTTCAAGGTAAAATTTTTGAAACGGATGCGGATATTTGTACCTCGGCTGTCCATTACGAGCAACACCAGAAAACTGCATATCTGGCTCAGCAAGGTAGCCCACGCAGCTCCCGAAATACCCATATCGAATACAAAGATCAACAGCGGATCGAGCCCGATATTCAGAACCGCTCCTACAATGATACCCACCATGGCGTATACCGCATTCCCCTGAAAACGCATCTGGTTATTCAGCACCAGCGAAGAAGCCATAAAAGGTGCACCCAGCAAAATAGTCCCCAAATACTCCTCTGCATAAGGGAGGATAGTAGGCGTAGATCCCAGAGCAACACAGATTTGAGAAAGATACAAATGCCCGAACAAGGCTATGATGGCTCCCGACATGAAAGCATAGAAAAAGCCTGTAGATGCCATTTTTTCTGCACTTTCGTAATCTTTGGCTCCCAGCTTACGAGAAATATAATTACCCGACCCATGCCCGAAAAAGAATCCAAAAGCCTGAATGATAGCCATAACAGAGAACGAAATTCCGACCGCAGCCGTCGACTGTGTGTTAATCTGCCCCACAAAATAAGTATCAGCCATGACATAAAAAGAAGTAACCAGCATGCTGATGATGGTAGGCACAGCCAGTGAACCGATAAGACGGGGAATCGGAGCTGTGGTCATAAGTGTATATTTATCTTTCGTACTCATTGTTTTTTCACGGATGTTTCTGCAAAAGTAGAAAAAAATAACCACCTTTCCTTACAGATTCCCTCCATTCATAAGATAAATTAAGACAGCTATTCTTCTTTTTTGCTTATAAATACCTATCTTTGTGACCTACTATGTAATGAAAATAACATACATCAAAAAAAATAAGAAAGAAAAATGGCACAAGAAGACGTTTTCAAGAAACTTGTTTCACACTGTAAAGAATATGGTTTCGTATTTCCTTCAAGTGAAATTTACGATGGACTGGGAGCCGTATATGACTACGGACAAATGGGTGTGGAACTGAAAAACAACATCAAACAGTACTGGTGGCAGAGCATGGTATTGCTGCATGAAAATATCGTAGGTATTGATTCGGCTATCTTCATGCATCCTACTATCTGGAAGGCTTCGGGACACGTGGATGCGTTCAACGATCCTTTGATCGATAACCGCGACTCGAAGAAACGTTATCGTGCCGATGTGCTGATTGAAGACCAGATTGCTAAATACGACGAAAAGATCAATAAGGAAGTTGCAAAAGCCGCAAAGAAATTCGGTGACGCATTCGATGAAGCTCAGTTCCGCAGCACTAACGCACGTGTACTGGAACATCAGGCTAAACGTGATGCTTTGCACGAACGCTACTCAAAGGCAATGAATGCAGGACCAGACTTGAACGAATTGCGTCAGATCATCCTGGACGAAGAAATCGTTTGCCCGATTTCAGGAACTAAAAACTGGACTGAAGTACGTCAGTTCAACCTGATGTTCTCTACCGAAATGGGATCTACTGCCGACGGTGCTATGAAAGTATATCTGCGTCCGGAAACTGCTCAGGGTATTTTCGTAAACTACCTGAATGTTCAGAAAACAGGACGTATGAAAGTTCCTTTCGGTATCGCTCAGATTGGTAAGGCTTTCCGTAACGAAATCGTTGCACGTCAGTTCATCTTCCGTATGCGTGAGTTCGAACAGATGGAAATGCAGTTCTTTGTAAAACCGGGAACTGAACTTGAATGGTTCCAGAAATGGAAAGAAACTCGTTTGAAATGGCACAAGGCACTGGGATTCGGCGACGACCACTACCGTTACCACGACCACGAAAAACTGGCTCACTACGCTAATGCCGCTACCGATATCGAATTCCTGATGCCATTCGGATTCAAGGAAGTAGAAGGTATTCACAGCCGTACTAACTTCGACTTGAGCCAGCATGAAAAATATTCTGGCAAGAGCATCAAGTACTTCGATCCGGAAATCAACGAATCATATACTCCGTACGTTATCGAAACATCTATCGGTGTAGACCGTATGTTCCTGAGTATCATGAGCGCTGCTTACCACGAAGAAACGCTGGAAAACGGAGAAACTCGTGTCGTACTGAAATTGCCTGCTGCACTGGCTCCAGTAAAACTGGCTATCATGCCGCTGGTAAAGAAAGACGGTCTGCCTGAAAAGGCTCGTGAAATCATGGACGATCTGAAGTTCCACTTCCACTGCCAGTATGATGAAAAAGACAGTATCGGTAAGCGTTACCGCCGTCAGGATGCCATCGGTACTCCGTATTGTATCACTATCGACCACCAGACACTGGAAGACAACTGCGTAACTCTGCGTAACCGTGATACAATGGAACAAGAACGCGTGGCTATTGCCGATCTGAATAGTATTATTGCCGATAAGGTTAGTATCACTAGTCTGTTGAAGACTTTGCAATAAAAATTTTGAATGTGCATGAATAAAAATATATTATGGTTGTTAGGCATCCTTGTTTCACTGAGTGCAGGCTTTACTTCTTGCAGTGAAGATACACAAACGGCCGATCCGTATAGTGACTGGGCAGTGCGCAACGATGCCTATATCGACTCTATCGCCTCCGTTTGCGCGAATCCTCCTGCCGGAGAACATTGGGAAAAAGTATTGAACTATAAGTTACAGAGCGATGCTTCAGAGGATCTGGGCTATCAGGACTACACTCCGGGGAAAAACGATTATGTGTATATGAAGCTCTTTCCGGAAGATAATATCGAACCTCTGGGAATTTCTCCTATGTCGACTGATATGGTAAGTGTCCACTATCGCGGAAAATTAATAAACGGAACGGTCTTCGATGAAAGTTTCTCTGGAGAATGGAATGGAATGGTAAACGAACCCAGATCATTTGCGGCTTCAGGTGTAATTACAGGCTGGACAACTGCTCTGTTGAAGATGAAAGAAGGACAGCATGTCGAACTGTATATCCCTAATGGTATGGGATATGGATCGGTAGAGCGTGATGTTATTCCTGCATATTCTACGCTGATATTCGACCTTCGTTTAGAAAAAGTCATCCACCCGAAAGGACCGGATGACAGATTGCGGAAAATGAAACAAGAATAAAATTTATTATATCTTGACATGACAAAAAAAGAGAGAACGCCGATTTGACGTTCTCTCTTTTTTATGCTTTATCGTTGTGCAGCTTTATTATTCTTCGTCAGCATCAACCTTTGCTTCTTCTACTATTTCATCAGGAACTTTGTCTACGCGTACGTATTTAGATACTTCAGTACCTTCTTTTACTGTCCATACCATTGAGCCTGACTGCATCAAATCTGTTACGATATATTCGTTGTTCCAGTCGCCGTTTTCATAATCATACTTTCCGCTGAGAACGTATCCGTAATGGCCATCTTTCTCAACCGAATAAGTACCTGTAATGTAACGTGGATACATGCTGTCATGCTTCTGATACATTTCAAAGTTTCCTTTGCGGTCGAACTCTATATAGATATAGAAATCTTCGGGCAACTGTTCGCCATTCAGTTCTGCCAGCTTCCATGTGCCCTGAAGTGTAATAGGTGTTACTTCAAAAGAAGGCTCCAACACTTCGTCTTCGCTACATGAGAAGGTTGTCAGCGAAATGACAAGCAACATCAAAATCTTAACTATTTTACTTTTCATAATATCTTATCAATTATATTTTTACTATTTCATTTATCGATTAAATTAATCTCAATACTGAGTGTTCTGTCGCTTGGACGTCCTGTTACTCCATCCAGAATCAGCGGAGCATGAAACTTTTCAGGCTTTCCGACAAGTTTCGAAGCGTCGACGCTTATCACGATATCTGCTTCCTGTCCGGGTTTGATAACCTCCGGTTCCGTTCTGAATTCCATATATTTAGGCAGATTCATAACAGAAAGCCGCAAATCGGTCTTCCCGCTATTGCCACATAAGATTCTTTATAAGTTAAAGAGAGGAAAGAAAATTTTTTTGCACAGAAAATGAATTAAAATTATTATATTTTTGCCTTCTTTATCAAGAATACCTCCTGACATCTAAACAAACAGGAGATTCGAATACACATAGAAATAGTAATTTGAATAAACAAAATATAATCCTCAAAAACAAATATCACATCTAATAATAACACATGCCAACTTCACTTACGGCTGACAAGAGTCCATATACGGCAAAGAGATACACCATGCAACTCTCCCAAAAAGTACATTCAGAAAGCAGTATCAAACTGTACCAGAATTAAAGAATACTTCAAACTAGCAATATTCAGATGATTATGGTTTAGGCAAAATATTTAAACAAATCAACAAGATTACTAACAGACTACTATCATATTTACACAAAAAAAGACAACCTTAAAAGTTTCTAGGTTGTCTTTTTATATCTCTAAATCACTTTTTAACGATACCCGAAGGCTTAGGTAATGGCTTTCCTAAACGGACAGGCTTACCTAATATCGGCATATTATTCTCATCCCATGAAATCTTCTGTAAGCGTGGTGTTCTACTCTCACTTTCTCCGGTAATTCCATTAGGTATATTTCTTGCATTATAAAGCATATACCATTCTGTACTATCTGGAGAAGGGATAAATGAGGGACTGCCTGGTCCCCACACACTGTCTTGCGGAGATTGATAAAATACCGGATCTGTTGTTTTTTTCCAAGACTTCGGATCCAATAAATCAGCATCAGCACTACAGCTTAACATTCCGATACAATAATAAGGAGACCAGCATCCACTAGCTGAATAATATATAATCAAATTTTTCTTATCCTTAGAATATAAAAATGTAGGAGCTTCGTTTACATAAATCGGATAGGCAGTACGACTTCCATCAGGATTAACCCACTGCCGTTCCCAGTTATATTCCGGCGAAGATAACATAATACGTTCTCCGTCTAAAGTCCATGGATTTTTCATTTTTGCAATGTAAATACATTGGGTTTCTTCCATAATGCGTCGCTTAGGCCATCCTGACCAAATAAGATACTGCACACCTTTATGCACAAAAGTAGATGCATGTATTCCCCAGTTCCATTCCTGATTAGTCATAATGGGACCTTTCTGTTTAAAAGTTCCCTCCATCGGAGTTCGTGCATCATTTTCTAATACATATATTTGATGATTGTCCGTATTTCTGTCATCAGCAGCATAATAAATATACCATTTATCATTAATCCGATGTATCTCCGGAGCCCACAAGTTATGCATACTCTTGGGATCAGTAGGTCGCCAAACTTCTTTACAAACAGCACTACCCATATCTGTTATATCATTAGTTTCCCAAAGTAGAATCATATCATTTGTTTCATGAGTATAATAATACTTTCCTCCATAAAATAAAGCATTAGGATTACTTCCAGAAGAAAAAATAGGATTAATAAAATAGTCATCCTCTACTTTTAACTGATTTTTCCCCGAATCCGTACATGATAATCCCCCCAAGACAACTATCCCTAAAAAGAAAATTATATTCAATTTCATAAACTAAAAATATCTAGAGAAACAAAAATAATACAGAACATTAGAAAATAAATGCCAACTTTTTTGTCAAAAGTACGTAAAATTTATCTTTTTCACTCCAAAGATTCAAATTTTATTGTCAGTAAAACAAAAATGGTCAGTTTTTTTCATTAATGTACTTATTTTTTTTGTTGATTCTTTCTTAAAAACACAATTTTTGCAACAGAGAAAAAAATCGATTAGCTATGAGAAATATGAATATCAAAACAGCTATTTATTCCACGGTAATCATACTGCTATCTTCTTGTGGACAGATAAAAGCGCCCCATCAGGATGAAAGCATTACAATGGTAGAAAAACCAGTTCTTGGTAATTCCACCTCTAATTATGTCAATAATCGTTTGCCGTTATTGCCCCAACACTTCATAAAACTACCCGTCGGAAGTATTCAACCCGAAGGTTGGTTGAAAGAGTATCTGATACGTCAGAGAGACGGATTAACCGGCCACCTGAATGAAATCAGTGCATGGTTGGAAAAAAATAATAATGCATGGCTTACCACACAAGGAGATCACGGATGGGAAGAGGTTCCTTACTGGCTCAAAGGATATGGCAATCTTGCGTATATCCTAAAAGACAAAAAAATGATTGATGAAGCTAAAATCTGGATTGAAGCAACCTTAAAAAGTCAGCGTCCTGATGGTTCATTCGGTCCTATTAATATGAGAGGTGACAAGCCTGAACTTTGGGCACAGATGATTATGCTCTGGTGCTTGCAGTCATATTACGAATATTCCAATGATTCCCGGGTACTTGACTTAATGACCAACTATTTTAAATGGCAGCTTAATCTGGCTGATGAAAAATTTCTGGAAGATTACTGGGAAAACAGCCGCGGAGGAGATAATCTGCTGAGTGTATATTGGTTATATAATCATACAGGTGAAGCTTTTCTCCTTGAACTTGCTGAGAAAATACACCGTAATACAGCCGACTGGACAAAACCTTCATCATTGCCCAACTGGCATAACGTAAATATAGCTCAATGCTTCAGAGAGCCAGCTACCTATTACTTACTAAGTAAAGATTCTGCTATGCTGGCAGCTAGTTATAATGTACATCATCTGATCAGACGTACCTTTGGACAAGTTCCGGGAGGCATGTTTGGAGCTGACGAAAATGCTCGCATGGGATATATTGATCCACGACAAGGAGTTGAAACCTGTGGTATGGTAGAACAAATGGCCTCTGATGAAATCATGCTAAAAATTACAGGTGATCCTTTTTGGGCTGAAAACTGTGAAGATGTTGCATTCAATACCTATCCGGCTGCAACAATGCCCGACTTTAAAGCACTGCGTTATATAACTAGTCCTAACCAGGTTACCAGCGATGCGCAAAACCACCACCCCGGAATTGACAACTCTGGACCATTTTTAGCAATGAATCCTTTCAGTTGTCGTTGTTGTCAGCATAATCATGCCCAAGGATGGCCTTATTATGCCGAACACCTTGTATTGGCAACTCCCGACAACGGAGCAGCACTCGCCCTATATGCATCCTGCCAGGCAGATATTACAGTTGGGAATAATCAGAAAATAAAACTTATAGAAAAGACCAATTATCCTTTCGAAGAGTCTATACAACTATTAGTCCAGACAGAAAAAAATGTAGATTTCCCTCTTTATCTGCGAATTCCATCATGGAGTCCAGACGCTTCCATCAAAATTAATGGTAAAAAGGTAAAGACTTCATTAATAGCAGGACAATATGTCCGTATCCAACGAACATGGAGCAACGATGATGTCATAGAGCTGAATGTGCCGATGCATCTAAACTTACGCACATGGCAAGTCAATAAAAACAGTGTGAGTATCGATTACGGCCCCCTGACCTTCTCGCTAAAGATACAAGAAAAATACATTAAGCGTGACAGCCGTCAGACTGCTATCGGAGATTCACAATGGCAAAACGATGCAGATGCAGAAAACTGGCCTTTATTTGAGATATTCCCTGCATCAGCCTGGAATTATTCTCTTGTTCTGGATAAAGAAAATGCTTTAAAGAATTTTGAAGTTATTCGGAAAAACTGGCCTGATAACAACTTCCCATTTACTCAGGAAAGTTGTCCAATAGAAATCAAAGCAATAGGCCGTAAAGTACCTTCATGGAAGGTAGATCAGTATGGACTTTGTCATGAACTACCAGAAACGAATGCGCCTAAAGGAGAAAAAGAAAACATAACTCTTATACCTATGGGAGCAGCACGTTTGCGTATCAGTGCTTTTCCCAATACTTACGAATAATTAACCCAAACTAAATAAACGATGAAAAAACTAATTACAACAGCTGCGCTTTTTCTGGCATTAGCATTTAATGTTAAAGCTAATGATTTGCCTCGCAAAGAATATCCACGTCCGCAATTTGAACGGGAAGACTGGATTAACCTGAATGGTACATGGACCTTCGATTTTGATTTCGGACAGTCTGGTGTTGACCGTCAGCTTCAGAATTCGGAAAAATTCAGTAAGAACATTATAGTTCCATTTTGTCCGGAAAGTGAATTGTCTGGAGTGAAACATACAGACTTTATAAACTGTATGTGGTATCAAAGAAAAATTTCCATACCAGCTAACTGGAACGGAAAGAAAATATTCCTGAATTTCGGTGCCGTAGACTACTGGTGCGAAATATACATTGACGGAAAGAAAATTCAGCAACATTGGGGAGGAAGCTCATCTTTTGCAATAGATATTACACGATTTGTACAGGCAGGAAACACTCATAACCTGGTTATTCAAGTAAAAGATGATTTAAGAGGAGGAAAACAAACCGGTGGAAAACAATGTACAAACTTTTTCTCAGGAGGTTGTTCTTATACCCGTGTCACAGGTATCTGGCAAACTGTCTGGATGGAAGCTGTTGCTTCAGAAGGTTTAAAAGATATGGTTATACGCACAGATATCGACCAGAAACAATTAGTAGCTACCCCCAGCTTTTACAAGGAATCGGATAACATATTAGAAATCATACTGAAAGACGGTGATAAGGTTATCAGTAAAAAGCAGGCAACATGCTCTAACAACACATGCATTGTACTTCCGGTCAAGAACATGAAATTATGGTCGCCGGAATCACCATTCTTGTATGAACTGACTTATCTGGTTAAAGACAAATCAGGAAAAGTGCTTGATAAAGTCGAATCATATACCGGCATGCGTAAGATACATATTTCTGATGGAATATTCTACCTGAACAACCAGCCTTATTTCCAAAGACTGGTATTAGATCAGGGATATTACCCCGACGGAATATGGACTGCTCCATCAGACGAAGCGCTTAAAAATGATATTATTTTAGGTAAAAATGCAGGATTCAATGGCGCACGTTTACATCAGAAGGTATTCGAAGAACGTTATTATTATTGGGCAGACAAACTGGGATACATTACCTGGGGAGAAAGTGCAAGCTGGGTAATGGATGTGAACGATGAAATTGCGGCACGTAACTTTATCAGTGAATGGAGTGAAATTGTGGTACGCGACCGTAACCACCCATCATTAGTAACCTGGACTCCTTTCAATGAAACATGGGGAAGCCGTGACGGTTCTTATCCGCGCTTAATCCGTGACATCTACCACATGACAAAAGCTATGGATTCTACTCGTCCTATCAACGATGCAAGTGGAGATGATCATGTATTGACTGATATTTGGAGTGTCCACAATTATGAACAAGATGGTACGCGTTTATCAGAACAGTTAATATTTAAGGAAGGAGAAGAACCTTATCGCAACAGCCGCGATAAAAAATATTTGGCCGTATATGAAGGACAACCTTATATGGTTGATGAATTTGGAGGTATAGGATGGATGGCTCCCGAAGAACGTAAAAACTCATGGGGATACGGTAATCTTCCACAGACAGAAGAAGAGTTTTATACACGTTTGCAAGGACAGGTAGAAGCACTGAAAGGAGCTAAGCATGTAATGGGATTCTGTTACACTCAGCTGACAGATGTTGAGCAAGAGAAAAACGGTATTTATTATTATGACCGTACTCCTAAATTTGACATGAAACGAATCAAAAGTATTTTCGAACTGATTCCTTCTTCACATACCAACTTAAAGTAAAAAGATTTTTTCAGAATATCCAATAGACAATAATTGACAATAGGTAAATAATTAAGTTAAAAAGTTTTCAATAGAATAACAACACAAATTTCTGATTAAGAAATCACTAGCCTGAGGCTGAATTCTGATCCGTATCCCCGATAGAATTCAGCCTCTTCTATATACCTTTCCTTCTTGCCTTATCCAATCTTATCTCACTAAAATTAGTATCTTTGCAGCAATAAATAAAGCACTAACATTTAACAGACAATAATTATGTTCGACAACAATGAAGAAATGTTTCCGATAGTAGATGAGGAAGGAAATATCACAGGAGCTGCTACACGAAAAGAATGTCATAGTGGCAGTAAATTACTCCATCCGGTAGTTCATCTGCATGTTTTCAACGATAAGGGTGAGCTATATTTACAAAAACGTCCTGCATGGAAAGATATTCAGCCCAATAAATGGGACACTTCAGTTGGAGGACATATTGACTTAGGTGAGAGTGTGGAAATGGCCTTAAAAAGAGAGGCTCAAGAAGAGCTCGGCATTTCCGACTTTACTTTCGAACTGCTTACACATTATGTTTTTGAGTCGAACAGAGAAAAAGAACTGGTATTCTGCCATCGTACTATTTATAACGGAGAAATCTCTCCCAGCAACGAACTTGACGGAGGGCGTTTCTGGTCAATAGAAGAAATAAAAAACAATTTAGGAAAGGGAGTATTTACACCCAATTTTGAAAGCGAATTTGCAAGATTAAAGTTCTAAGCAATCATTATTTGATAGTACCCAATTATTATTCATTTTTCGCTTGTAAAATTGATTTACATCAAGAATTATACAAAGAGAGGTCAAAAATATGCTATACAACATAACAACATATACTCAAAAGATGTAATTTTGTGTTGCAAAACATAAAACAAGACTACTCTAGATAATTGAGAAGCTTAAAAAAACTATTCGTAAAAAGTTTCCTCATCATGGAAGAAAACCATGTGAAGATTTGGAAAACGATGACACGATAACAGCACTGATTAATCAGCATGTCTGAAAAAAGCAATGAAAATGTAAATTACAAGCAAATAAGAAATTAAGCTGTGTGTCAAAAAAGCACCACAGATTACACTGTTCAAAAACCGATAACAGATTTCCGAGATCAGCGTAATCCGTGGTGCTTTCTAATTTTAAACGATATCAATATTCTACTTTATCAGTTTTATTTTCCCAATCACGGAAAGCTTTAATAGCCTCCTCAGGCAATAACACTTCAGACTTCAGCTTACGGTCTGCCGGTTTCAAATCAAGTTCTTCATATATAAAGGCGTCATCAAAACCTATACCAGCAGCATCCTTCTTGCTATTTCCATAATACATTCTATCTAAATGTGCCCAGTAAATAGCTCCCAGACACATCGGACAGGGTTCACAGGAAGTGTAAATCTCACACCCGCTCAAATCGAAAGTCCCTAATATCTTTGCAGCCGTACGGATAGCACTAACTTCAGCATGTGCCGTAGGGTCACAATCTGGAGTTACACGATTTACTCCCATCGCAATAATCTCACCATTTTTAGCAATAACTGCGCCAAACGGTCCTCCTCCCTCAGCTACATTTTGTACTGAAAGTTCTATGGCTTTACGCATCAGTTCTTCTTTTGTCATATCAATTCCTCCTAACATTTTATCTCTATTTGGAAAGATACAAAAAAAATCAGAAAATAGAAACTGAAAGCCAATTAATCTCTTTCTACATAAACCTTTTTACTTCCGAAGGCACAAAATAGAGTCAGAGTCAGAAAAAAGCATTATCAATTAAAAAACAATATCTCCAAAAACAAGAAAACCTCCCGTCTAGATTTCCCAGAACGAGAGGTTTCCGTTTTTTATTATAGAAAAGGGGGGAAGATTACATCATGCCACCCATACCGCCCATACCCGGAGCAGCCATCGGCATTTCAGGTTTTTCTTCTTTCTTTTCTACGATAACACACTCTGTAGTCAAGAACATTCCTGCAATAGAAGCTGCGTTTTCAAGTGCAACACGAGTTACTTTAGCAGGATCTACAACACCGGCTGCATGCAAGTGTTCGTAAACATCTGTACGTGCATTGTATCCGAAATCACCTTTACCTTCACGTACTTTCTGTACAACCACTGCTCCTTCCTTTCCGGCATTGGCTACAATCTGACGAAGTGGCTCTTCAATAGCACGCTTGATTATTTCGATACCAGTTGTTTCATCTGCATTGTCACCCTTCATGCCTTCCAATGCGTCAATAGCACGGATGTAAGTTACGCCACCGCCCGGTACAATACCTTCTTCGATAGCAGCACGAGTAGCACACAACGCATCGTCTACACGGTCTTTCTTTTCTTTCATTTCTACTTCGCTGGCAGCACCTACATAAAGAACAGCTACACCACCTGACAATTTAGCCAGACGTTCCTGAAGTTTTTCTTTATCATAATCAGAAGTAGAATTCTTCATTTCAGCCTTAATCTGGTTGATACGTTCCTGAATCAACTCTTTCTGACCAGCACCGTTTACGATAGTAGTATTTTCCTTAGAAACAGTTACCTTATCGCAAGTACCCAGCATTTCAATAGTAGCCTGTTCCAGTTTCAAACCTTTTTCTTCGCTGATAACTACACCACCAGTCAATACTGCGATATCTTCCAGCATAGCTTTACGACGGTCGCCGAAGCCCGGAGCCTTCACTGCACAAATCTTCAACTGGCCACGCAGACGGTTTACAACCAATGTTGTCAATGCTTCACTGTCAACATCTTCAGCAATAACCAACAAAGGACGTCCGCTCTGAACTGCCGGTTCAAGGATAGGCAAGAAATCTTTCAGGTTAGAAATCTTCTTATCGTAAATCAAGATGTATGGGTGTTCCATCACACATTCCATCTTTTCTGTATCAGTTACGAAGTAAGCTGACAAATAACCACGGTCGAACTGCATACCTTCTACTACACCGATAGTAGTATCAGTACCTTTTGCTTCTTCGATAGTGATTACACCATCTTTAGAAACCTTACGCATTGCATCAGCAATCAGTTTACCGATAACCGGATCATTGTTTGCAGAAATAGTTGCAACCTGTTCAATCTTATCGTAGTTATCACCAACTGTTTCAGCCTGTGCCTTGATTGATTCTACAACTTTAGCAACAGCCTTGTCGATACCACGTTTCAAATCCATCGGATTTGCACCGGCAGTAACGTTCTTCAAGCCTACACCCACGATAGACTGAGCCAATACAGTAGCAGTTGTAGTACCGTCACCAGCATCATCACCAGTCTTCGAAGCTACAGACTTAACCAACTGTGCACCTGTATTCTGGAACGGATCGCTCAATTCTACTTCCTTAGCAACTGTTACACCGTCTTTTGTAATATGAGGAGCACCGAATTTCTTTTCGATGATAACATTACGACCTTTCGGGCCGAGAGTTACTTTAACAGCGTTAGCCAATTCGTCTACACCTTTTTTCAACTGATCGCGAGCATCAATGTTGAAGAGAATATCTTTTGCCATAATAATCTTAATGTTTTAAAAGTTCAACTTATGAATTATCCCAAAACTGCGAGAACGTCACTCTGACGCATCATCAGATATTTTACTCCGTCGTGTTCGATTTCAGTACCTGAATATTTTCCATATAATACTGTATCGCCAACTTTCAATATCATTTCTTCATCCTTTGTGCCATTTCCTACTGCCACAACTTCACCCTGCAATGGTTTTTCTTTTGCTGTATCAGGAATGATAATACCGCCGATTGTTTTTTCTTCTGCAGGAGCCGGAAGAATCAGGACTCTGTCTGCTAATGGTTTAATGTTCATAGTCTTTATATTTTTACTTATTTATATATACATTTTATTTATATCCTTGAAACGGACATTTGACTTGTTACGAAAAACGTGCCAGACTTCTTTCATGACATTCTGACATGGTTTTTCTGACAAAATCCACTTTTTCTACTGACATACTTGCCAAACAGAATCTCAGCGTTCCTCTAAAATATCAAATCAAGACTAGCTTCGATTAAAACTTTAACTGTATCTTTACATTCCAAACATAACAACATCTACAGAAAATGGAAATACTTTACCTTATCATTACGCTCCTTATCGGAGGACTTATCGGATATTTCATAGCTTCACGCCAGTTAAATTCATTAAAGACTCAGCTATATTTACAAACAAAGCATCATGAAGACTTGCTGGAAGCAGAAAAAAAGCAACATGCAACCGAAACAGAAAGATACAGAGAAGAGAATCTGCGCATACAAAATCAGGCAGAAAATAACATAAAACTGGTCGTAGAAGCAAACCGGCAGGTAGCTGCCCTACAGGCGGAAAAGCGTGCACTCGAAGAAAAACTCGACCATCAAAAACAAGAAATCGTAAATCTGCATAAACAGTTCAACCTGGAATTTGAAAACATCGCCAACAAAATATTCCAACAGAAGGCAGAATCATTCAATAAACTAAGTGCCGAAAGCCTCAGCAACTTATTAAATCCTTTCAGAGAAAATCTGAACGAATTCAAGCATCAGGTAGCCGAGGTGTACGACAAAGAATCGAAGCAGCGTTTTTCACTGGAAGACAAGATTAAGGAACTGGTACAACTGAACAAGCAGATAAGTGACGAAGCCAATAACTTGACCCGTGCGCTGAAAGGTGATTCCAAGACACAAGGAAACTGGGGAGAAATGATTCTGGAATCGATTCTCGAAAACTCCGGACTGCGGGAAGGAGAAGAGTATTTCCGTCAGGAATTTTTAAAAGATGAACATGGAGAACCTTTACGTAACGAAAACGGCCAACGCCTGCAACCAGATGTTCTGGTAAAGTATCCCGACAACCGTCAGGTAATCATCGACTCAAAGGTTTCACTCACAGCCTATGCCAATTATGTAAACAGCTCTGAACGTAGTGAACAGGAGCAATACCTGAGAGCTCATTTATCTTCCGTAAAAGCTCATATCGACGAACTAAGTCAGAAAGACTACTCCCGATATAATATCTCCTCGCTCGATTTCGTAATGATGTTCATTCCTAACGAGCCAGCCTATGTACTGGCCCTGCAAACAGATCCGAATCTCTGGAACTATGCCTACAAGAAAAAGGTCGTGCTGATGAGTCCTACCAACCTGATCGCGGCACTCAGGCTGGCACTCGATCTGTGGAAACGAGAATATCAGGAAAAAAACACCCGGGAAATAGTAAAAAGGGGTACTGCCTTATACGAAAAACTGGTAAGCTTTACCGAAACATTCGAACGTATAGGTGAAACATTAAAGACTGCCTCAGCAGCTTACGATACTGCACTCGGACAATTATCGGCAGGAAAAGGCAATGTGATCCGTCAGGCAGAAATGCTGAAAGAACTGGGAATTACCCCTAAAAAGAAACTATCTTCACGCCTGATCAGTCAGGATGAAGACAAGGACGAAAGCGAATAACCGGCAAAAATAATCCGAAACCGGTCATCAGCAACCGGTTCCGGATAAAAAGCAGAAGTTCGTATGCCTCTTGGCAAGACTTGATATTATAGTGTCCAACCAGAAGTCCAGTCGTCACCGCTCTTTACAGCACCTTTATAGTCGGTTTTAGTAAAGAAGCTGTCTGCAGACAAATCTTTTCCTCCGTCAAGAGTACCTACATATTTGCCTGTCCATGAGAATTCCTGATTTGTCATGTCACCATTACAACAAATCATTATAATATCATCCAAATTGGTAGCACACAGATAATAACACTCGCGTTATCTTTTTCACGCTATTTCATTGCCAATTCATTGTCAGCTATCTCTGAATACCGTTTCTCTGAGAAGAAGCCCGCCATTGATGTATATTTTGTCAATGGCGGGTATTATAATTCTATTTCAAACTCACGTAATATGTGAAGGATTACTTAAAGACTACCTTATCCAGACGAAAACAGAAACCCTCTCACAAACTTTTTCGAAAGCTTTCCACTTTTTAGATAACCTTACCTATTATATTTGTAACCAGTACTCCATTTCTGGAGCCTGCGTTTGTCCGTTTGGTTCCATTTACTACTAATTTATATTCTCCTGCAGGTAGGTTGATTTTTACACAAATCTGTCCGAATGTAATGTTCTGTTTTATTTCTTCCGGAATATCCGGGTCATTCTCAATACCTTCACAACCATAATCCTTGTAATACAAAACATTCCATCCAATGGGTTCCCCTATCATAATATGCAACTCGGTGAGAGGGATTTCAGAATATGTCGTATGTATAATAAGCTGCATTTCTTTTTGTAGTGTGATTTTATAATACACATGACGCGCTTCTGGTTCATTTGGATAGACCAGATTTCCGCTTTCATCTGTATAAATGAATGTTTCATAAAATGCTCCAACAGCTGTGTTGATTGTGTCCGAAATAGTGAAATCTTTATCATGTGTACCTAAATTATAGGAGAAGTAAGGATCTCGTCCCCGGAACATACCTTTTCCTACTATTTCCAGTTCATCTTCTGCCACAGAAGCAATATCTATAGTAAAATAGAATCTGCCTCCCAGCATATCATTAATGCAGATTCCCTCTTCTGTTTCAGAAGTTGACATTGGCTCCTTATTTGAGTTATAAAGAACAATGGGCAGAAAAGAGGATTTACTTTTGGCATTCAACATAAAATTGACATTCTTTTCCATGTGGAACTGGTAATACAGTTTTTGTATACCCAATTCTTTGTGTGCTTGTACATCACTGAAAATCTGGCTAAAATGGAATTCATGTTCTTTAAAAGTTCCCAAATCAAAAGCTGTATCAAAAGATTTTCCGGTGATAGGTAATCCTATGACATTAAAATTAAGGGATCCGTTGTATAGTCCTCCGTTCGATTTCTTGATCCCATTCAATACAAAGCGGTATTCACCAGCGGGGAAAAGCCGTTTTACATAAGTCTGTCCAGCCGAAAGGGAGTTCAATAGCATGGATTTCAATTCCTCCGATACTTCCGGATCGGCTTGTATTTCTTCCATACGATAATTTCCTCCAGTTTCGTGATACAGCACTTTCCAGTCATAAGGTTCTCCTTGCATGATGTGAAATTCTGTGCTAACCTTCGAATCGGCTGTATGGATTATCAGCTTCATGGGCTTTTCCAATGTAAGAATGTAGTAAGTATTATGTGTTCCGGCTACCGAACCTACAGATTCTCCTTGCTCATTCTTATAGTAGAAATTGGCATCATACGTTTCTGTGCTTCTACAGTCGCTGAAATTAAAACCGTTTTCATTCGGTTTTATTACATAAGGATGAGTTGGGCTACTGCCGCCAATAAAGCCACTGAATAGAATTTCAAGCTTGTCGGAATGATTACGTACTACATCCAATGCCATCATGTATTCTCCTGATGGCATATTATCTATGGTCATGTAGGTATCCGATGCTTCGTGCGTATATAATGGTATTTCAAGGTCTTCATCCTTTCTGTCGAATATGCGGAATCCTAAATATTTTTCTTCTGTGCAGAATGGGCGTATATACTTAATCGTAGCTTTACGCTCCAATGTAAAAGAAAAGAACATTTGGAAAGTTTGCAGATTCCCTACATATTTCACCATATCATATGTTCTGACACATGAAAATTCATGCTCCTTGGCCGAAAATAAATCAATGGCTTTGGCAGGTTCCAAGCCGGGCAATGTATCATACGCGATGGTATGCAGATTCGATACTTCTCCGCAGTCGTTCGATACCTTCAGGCGCAGTTTGATTTCTCCTCGTTGGGTTCCGGGGATGGTGGTTTCTACTTTAAACTTCTTATCCGTTTCTGTAACGGTAACGTATTCTGCATCTTCGCTCTCTATGGCATAGGATATGCCTCCTTTGTAATGGAAGAACTCATTGCTTGCGTCTATGATAACCGGGGTTCGTTCTGTCATTACGTGGGATGTTTCAAGGCTGGTATTGATAGTTGGTTTTCCCGACCAGACTTCATTCGAGTTTAATGGAATACTTGCTTGTTCATATTGAATAGTAACATTCACATTTAAATAACCTTGTTCTGTTGCTTGAAATACAGCAGTACCTGTTCCTTGCCCACTGTAAAGTTTCGCATGTTGTACAGCTTTCCATACAATCTTTTCTCCACCTTGTAAGCCATTGATAGTATATGTTACATAGCTACCAATGCAGGTCGAAGATTTGTTGGCTGTTAATGTATAGGGATTCTTTACTTCTACATTCAGGCATCCTTTGCCTACAGTAGCTTTTATCATGTTTTTGTTTAAATATTGGACTTTGACAGATAAATTGATGAGTCCTTGTCCTAATTCTATGGCTTGCAAGGTTTGATAAAGATGGTTGCGATTAACTCCTGGGGTTCCAATTTTTTTAAAAAGTTAATTGGGTATATCCCATATTTGCTCAATTTGATATTGTTTTTCATCGCTATAGTCTTTTCCCAATAAGGTTTCACAAGATATATTCATACCTAATTTAATTTCCGGGGGAATTGTTTGTAAGGTCAAGGTAGGGGTTGTGACAGCAAACAACTTAGTTACATAATTGAGTATTGTACCTTTTATTCCATTAATAGAAATTTGGGCGTCTTTACATTCTTCAACCCAAAAAATTTTAAATTTAAAAGATTTAGTCCCTTTTCTATAAGATACTTGGTAAAAGTTAGAAGGTAGTTTTTTATCTATGGTAGCAGAAAAGAATCCTGCTTCTCCTTTTACTTCATCCCAAATATTACAATTAAAAATTGTATCTTGTGTTAGTTCTTGTTCGAAATCAACGGTATACTCTTCTTCTGTTCCGGTTTTGGGATTAAAATTACCTGTTATTTTCATAGTCGTATAAATTATGATTAAACAATCAGTTTGTAAATTCATTTACATCCAACAAAAAGATATTCTGTTCGTCTCTGTGTACAATTACGGATTTATTCATCCATCGGTCGATTTGTCGTTCTTCATCTATGTATCTCACTTGGAATGTAGCTTCACTGGCATAATCTCTGCACATCGCTGTAGGAAATGGGAATCTGTTTAGTAGGGTAAAGGGAAGGATGCACTCTTGTTTCTCTGGGGTAAGGAAGAACTGTTTGTCCATCTCGTTCATGTGTATTTCAAATCTGCCTTGTGAAAGATTATAGGCAAAGAAGCGGATGTGGCCATTGTATTTGTAGCAGACAAATCTTTGTTCTGTGGCAGTATTGAAAACTCTATCCATGTCTACGTAAATGTCGTATGGATAACTTTTTCGTGGTTGAATATCTTCCTGGAATCCGTTACGCGCAATAGTAGTATCACAGTAGATAAAGGTGTTACTGAGTGGGCAGTTTTGCAGTTTACCGTCATCATATATTGTAAACAGGTCTCCATAGTTTCCTTGTTCATCTTGTGTGCATAATGTTTTTCCGTTAGGTACTACTGTCAGTTTAAACCAATATTCTTGATTTGCATCTCGGCGTACTACTGCCTTGCTTAAGTCGTCAAATAATCCATAAGAGTATGTATGAAGATTATCCAGCCGTACAGATATTCCGTAGAGTGTGTTTCTGTCTGTCAGAACTTCTTCTCCATAATCATTTGTCAACTCTCCGCTGATATCGGTAAATGAGGTCTCTACAAAGTTTGGCCTACTACGTGGGTTATCGTCGTCCCTGCATGCTGCAAGCATGAAAGGTACAAATAATAAAATGAGTACTTTCAGTTTCATAATTTAATAGTATTAGATTTGGTCGTAATGTAGATAAATATTTTAAGATGGAAAAATCGGATGCTAGGTTTAACGCAGAAAGAATTTTCTTATATCTGCCTAAAAACACATGACTGTCTGTCAAAATGTCGCTGAAAAGACTGGTATGCTTACATTTAAACGGTCCCTTTTATTAGTTAGTAACTGGTATTTTACTGACATAAAGAACATTAACAAAACATAAAGATTGAGAACATCTGCAAAAAAGGTATTTTACATGCTATATAGCATGTATTATAACTTGTCTGAAGTAGGAACGAAATAGATAAGGAGAAATTATGAAACAAGTTTTGAAGGCTGACAGTACTTGTATTATAGTCCTACCTTTTAAAAGGAAAAGAGGTTATTTTGCCTCCTTTTCTCTTTTATCACCATTACAATAAATCATTATAATATCATCCAGATTGGTGGTGTACTGCTTGCTGATGTGTTCGCATTTGAGATGCCACGACTTGTCCGTAGTGCCCTGGACAGCTACCTTAATGGTATTGTGGCCGTTCTTGCGGTTGATGGCATCTATGGCAGCGGCCAGACGTGACTGCTTCTCACGGTCTATGGTATCAAAAAGGTTGGTCTGGACGGCAGAGTCAGGAACTATGTTCCAGACAATGACACCGGCTTTTTATATAAATATCCCCCCTCTTTACGGAAATCCATACGGAGTGCCCGGACTGCGGTGCTTACAAGCTCCTGGAGGTCGTTGGTCGGTACCTGCAAGTGGATGGTGCGGTTGATGCAGTGCTACGGAAGATCCAGACGGAAACGACTGGTATAGGCAAAGACTGTTATTTCCGTGCAACAGCTATGCTGCATACGGAGCTTGCGCACACATTCGGAAGAAAAGTTGGCGACAGCTTCCTCGAGGCTGGAGAGTTCGGACAAGCCGGAGTCAGGGGGAAATTAATCCGAAACCGGTCATCAGCAACCGGTTCCGGATAAAAAGCAGAAGTTCGTATGCCTCTTGGCAAGACTTGATATTATAGTGTCCAACCAGAAGTCCAGTCGTCACCGCTCTTTACAGCACCTTTATAGTCGGTTTTAGTAAAGAAGCTGTCTGCAGACAAATCTTTTCCTCCGTCAAGAGTACCTACATATTTGCCTGTCCATGAGAATTCCTGATTTGTCAGATTGCCAGTAGCCTGAGCAAAGTCTGCATTTGTATAGATTCCCTGCTTAGATGACAATTCACCACTGATAGCAACATACTCCAGTTTTGAAGTACCATCTTTTAAAGCATTCTCTGTTTCATTTGTTTCTACAGTCAGCGGTTTGCCTTTGCCTGTTATGATTGTATTGTAAAGTTCTACCTGAGTTCCGGCACGCAAGCGTACTCCCTGAGCATCTCCACCGTTTCCAATCAAAGTAGCATTGGCAATTGTCGGATGTGCAACCGGAGTTGCCGCATTGTTAGTACCATTATTGTCACATTCCATCAGGCAGTCGCAAGCATATCCCAGTGAAGATTCACCTTCCTGATAAGCAACCAGGAACTGTGCTTTCCCGTTCCATCCTTCAGTCCAGTCGAAAGAGTCGTCACTACAGCTTGTCACAACCATATATTTTACATTGACAGAACCTCCAAAGAATTCAAATCCATCGTCCGATCCCTGATAAGCCTGCAAATGTTCTACAGTAGTTCCATTACCAACACCATAGAAAGAAACTCCGTTTGCTTCATGTTCTTCATCAAAAGCATATCCGGTATATTCCAAACGGATATATTTCAATGTACCAGAGTTGTCAGCATCATTGTTTCCTCCATAAGGTGCATTACCTATTTCTGATTTTCCCGATCCATTATTTGTATGAGCATAACCGCAGATATGCAAACCTCCCCAAGCTCCTGCTTCTTTCTTTTCAGAAGTCATAACAATAGGCTGTGCAGCTGTACCCTGCGCATCAATCTTAGCACCCTGTTCGATAAGAATATAATCTACTGTTTCATCGTGCTGTGCTACGATAGTAACTCCCGGCTTGATAGTAAGAGTTGCTCCCGATTTAACATGAACACCTCCGCTAAGTGTATAGGTTTTTCCAGTTTCCAACGTTACATTTTCGGTAATGTCACTGTTAAGAACATAGGTATCTTCTCCTCCATCACCCGGATTATTGACAGGATCTTCATCACTGCTGCAAGAGGTTGCAAAAAGAGATACGCCAGCTATCAATGCCATTGTTGCAAACTTCCAATTCTTTTTCATACTCAAAATGTTTTGTTTAAGTTAGTTGTTTAGAATTTATTTTGATTATAAGTTATATGTCACACCGATTTCAAAACTGCTTCCACGTTTGAAGCGCTCAACTTCTACCTTTTCTCCTGTAGAGGGAACTTCCTGTTTGAAGACAACAGGCTGATTAAGCAAGTCGTTTATCTGTAGTTTCAATGAAACTTTTTCATTGAATTTAAAGCTACTTACAAAATTCATAGTATGTACCGGCTGCTGCTTGACATCTCCCAGTCCGGAAATACCGACCGACTGAATACGAGGACCTTGCAGGTTATAGACCAAAGCTGCACTCAACTGTTTCACATCGTCCAGACGCGGAGTATAAGTGATATCAGCATTCACCAGATAAGGAGATGCTCCTTGCAAAGCACGCTGAGTATTGGTATATGCTCCTCCTTCGGGAAGCTTTACGTCAGTATACATAAACGAAGCGTTGGCTCCCAAACGTAAATCACGTATCAGTTCTTTACGGAATTCAACCTCCAGACCGGCAGCCATACCATTATTGGCATTCTGGAACGAATGGATAGTAGCTCCTCCCGACAATTGCTGGATCTGCTCAATAGGGTCTTCCAGATATTTATAATAAGCTGTTGCCGAGAACATATCACCGTTTTCTCCAAAGAACTCATAGCGCAAATCGAGGTTATAGTTATAACCGTTCTTCAAATCTGCATTACCTCGGATCTGTGCCGAACCATACGATTCCTGATAAAGGAAAGGAGCCATTTCGATAAATGAAGGACGTGTCACTGTACGCGAGAATGAAAACCTGAAACTGTTTCTTTTATCCAGCTGATAACGTAAGTTCATGGCAGGAAACAGATCGTTGCTGTTTAAGTCACGGCGCTGCAATTTTCCTCCGTCTTCTGCATAATTCACCCATTGTTTACTGCTTTCATAGCGTATTCCTACATTTACCAATAGAGCTTCTACCGGATAAATATCAGCTAAAATATATCCTGCATAAATTTTATTTCCAGCTGTATAACTATCTTTGGGCTGCTGAGAGCGTGAGATAGAAACAAGTCCACTTTCTATAGCCTCCTGATTCAGGAAACCGGAAGGTGTATAAATATCCTCTTCACCTCCAATCACCGGATTCAACTTATTCAAATTATAATAAAAGCGAGTTGAGCTATAGTCGCGTGTCTTGTCCTTGTAAGTAAATCCAGCCTGCAACTTGTTCTGGTTTCCAAATTTATAGTCACCCGACAGATTGCCTACCCATTCTTTTTCATCAAGTACACCAAAATAACGCATGGTTTCCTGACGGTTCAGCTTAAACAAATTGATTTCACTACCTTCTCTGATAAACATAATCTGCCGGCGGTCGGGTTCATCACTCGAAGTCTTGCTATACGAACCACTCCAGTTCATACTCCATTTGTCACCGAAAAAGTGTTTTCCACCCAACTGATGGTTTTGCAGTGTATAGACATGCGTTACGTTATTGCTACCAATCAAGTTATGATCTTCATAATCATATCCTTCACGAAGCATGTAATTGTCTATAGCATTGCGGGCATAGAAAAAAGTATAATTCAACTGGTCTTGCTTACGGAAACTATATCCCAGACTACCTAATCCGGCAATCTTCAATTCACTGGAATAACTGTCATAACTGAAATCATTCAATGTGGTTCCGGTAGCCTCCAGCGTACGTACACTGGCATCAAGCATCGTTTGCTGTTCATTGCTTACCCCCATTGAAGCCAGCAAGCTAAGAGTATTCCCGTTTATATCAAAATTCTTTCCGAACCCTACGTTTCCACCAAATTCAGGTAAAGACTTACTGCGAGATACATCAAAACTGGTATTGAACAACTGATTTTTTCCGGCATATTCCTCAAAATCCACTAGCGACATATCACGTAACTTATTGTCGAGTGACGGAGTTTTAAACAAAGTTCCATCACGATCCATCTGATAAGTATCTTTTCCCAAAGTATTGAACTTACCCCCGGTATTAAACGAAAGACTGAAAAAATCTTCACCAGTCTGCTCTTTTGTACCGATGTCGATATGTGCACCTGAATAATCGGCAAACGAATTGACCTCATAGACTTTACTTACGGTAATATTCTTCACGGTAGAAGATGGGAACAAGTCAAGCGGTATCAACTTGTGATCAGGATTGGGAGAAGCAATAGGCAACCCGTTCAATGTCGTCGTGCTGTAACGGTCACCCAGTCCGCGTACAATGATTTGTCCAGCCGAAGCAACCGACACACCGGTAATCTTCTTCACGCCTTCTTCTACATTGGAAATTCCCTTTGTACTCATTTCCTTCGCCCCGATATTTTCGATAGCTACACTCGACCTCTGACGCTCCATCATCAACGAACGTTCATTCTCCAGATTCTTCCTGGCTACCACCGTAACCTCATCAAGCTGCTGATTATCGGGAGCAAGTGCTATAACCAACTCATCCTTCTGCCCTTTTTCTACGACAATTTCCTGTGTCTTATACGAAACATACTGTACAATCAGCGTACATGTTTTGCCTTTTATATCTTTAATTTCGAACCGTCCGTCGATATCAGTAATAACTCCTGTCGTGGTTCCACCTACTTGAACAGTTGCTCCGATAAGCGGTTCTTTCGTTGAACTGTCAACAACTATACCCTTTAAAGTAAAAGCCTGGGCACTGACACTTAAAATCATCGCCGAAGCTGTAAGAAACATCTTGTTAGTTTTAATCATCCTTCGCTACTAATTTTTTCTGATGCAAAAATAGAGCGGTGATATTTCGTGCCGATTGCATCCTTTTGATGATTTACTTACAAGCCAATTACGTTTGTATTACTGAAATATCTTACTGGAGGAAAATTCCAATTTATAGTTTAAAATAAGATCTAATCAAGAATATTCATTTACCCTTCAAAATTTATCAGCTTCTTTTAGTAAAAACATGATGATATTTTTTATTTTTTTGTACAAAATAAAAAAAAACATCAGGATAAATTCCGGCAAACAAGCTGATAATTTAATGCACATATAGAAATCACTTTTCCAGATAAATTCAGCCTATGATTTGGTTTGCTTGAATACTCGATCTATATATACAATTCACCCCCTTCACATTGCATTAAGCATGTGAAGGGGGTGAGAAATAACAAATAAAAATTTTCTTTCTATCAGCGTATAGCAGCGATCAACTCTTCGGGAGCCAGCAAGTTCTGTTCGCCAGTAGCCATGTTTTTCAGCATGACCTTGCCTTCGTTCATTTCATTCTCTCCCACTATAGCAACAAACGGAATAGCTTTCGCATTTGCATAACTCATCTGCTTCTTCATTTTCGCACTGTCAGGATAAATTTCAGCACGAATACCAGCAGCACGTACCTTAGCTAATACCGGAAGCACATACGCTGCTTCTGCTTCTCCAAAGTTGACAAACAAAAGCTGAGTACCGAATGATGCATCTTCCGGATACAAATCAAGCTGATTCAACACATCGTATATACGGTCGGCACCGAAAGAGATACCCACTCCCGACATTCCATCCATACCGAATACACCTGTCAAGTTGTCATATCGTCCACCGCCACTGATACTACCAATCTGCACATCGAGCGCCTTAACTTCGAAAATAGCTCCAGTATAATAGTTCAGTCCACGTGCCAAAGTCAAATCCAGTTCAACTTCCGACTTGATTCCAAGTGTAGAGATTGTTTTCAAAATGAATTCACTTTCTTCTACTCCCTTCAAGCCTGTTTCGCTGGCAGCAAGTACAGATTTCAGTGTTTCAAGCTTCTCTTCGTTCGAACCGCTTAACAAGATTATTGGCTGCAACTTGTCGATAGCTTCCTGCGGAATGCCTTTCGAAGCCAGTTCGGCATTGACATTTTCCAGACCAATCTTATCAAGCTTATCAATAGCTACGGTGATATCGACAATCTTATCAGCTTCACCGATGATTTCTGCAATACCTGTCAGGATCTTACGATTATTAATCTTAATAGACACCCGGATACCGAACTTGCTGAATACTGCGTCAATCATCTGTACCAGCTCTACTTCATTAAGCAACGAATTGCTGCCTACGACATCGGCATCGCACTGATAAAATTCACGATAACGGCCTTTCTGAGGACGGTCGGCACGCCATACGGGCTGTATCTGAAAACGCTTGAAAGGAAAGCTTATTTCATCACGGTGCATCACCACATAACGGGCAAAAGGTACTGTCAAGTCATAGCGCAAACCTTTTTCACAGAACTTACTTGCCAGCTTGGCTGCATTACGGCTTAACAACTCTTCATCAGTAAGTCCTGAAAAATAATCTCCGGAATTCTGTATCTTGAACAACAATTTATCTCCTTCCTCACCATACTTTCCCATCAGGGTAGACAGGTTTTCCATAGAAGGAGTTTCTATTTGCTGAAATCCATACAAATAGAATACTTCGCGAATGGTATTGAATATATAGTTACGTTTCGCCATTTCAACAGGCGAAAAATCTCTTGTTCCTTTTGGTATACCTGGTTTTGTTGCCATAATGAATCAAAGTTTATTTATTTCGTTGCAAAAATACATGAAATATTTGAATTTGAAAGCTGATACAGAAGAAGATATTTCCTGATACAGACAATAAAAAAGCGCAAAAGCATGTCAGCCGTAGTAGGCCTACATACTTCTGCGCCTGCTTTATATTATTAAACTGCTGTTATCAGTCGCGGCGGTTGGTAAATATCATAATGTAATAAACCAAGGTAGCCAGTGAACTCAATGCAGCAACAACGTATGTATATGCAGCCGACTTCAACGCATCCTGTGCCTGACGGTGGTTCGACATATTTGTTACCCCTGCACTGCTTAACCATACCAAAGCACGACGGCTGGCGTCTATTTCTACCGGTAACGTAATAAAACTAAATAAGGTAGTCATAGCAAACAGACAGATACCAATCAGCAGCAACTGCGGAAAAGTATTAATCATAAACATACCGGCCAGCAGTACCCACTGTACGATAGAAGAGGAGAACTGAACAACCGGAACTAAAGCCGAACGCATCTGCAAGGGAGCATATGCTCTGGCGTGCTGAACAGCATGTCCACATTCGTGCGCAGCAACTGCCGCAGCAGCCACGCTACATGTATTATAAACTCCTTCACTCAGATTGACAGTTTTGTTTGTCGGATTATAATGGTCTGTCAACATTCCGGGAGTGCTGGTTACTTTCACATCGTAAATACCGTTATCACGCAACATTTTTTCTGCAATCTCCCTACCCGTCATACCGTTGCTCAATGCCATGCGAGAGTATTTATCAAACTTACTCTGCAAATTCGACTGTACTAAATAACTGATGAGTGCAATGCCAATAAATAAAATCCAATACATATAATTATACTTTATGTGTTTCTATTCAATTTAAAATCATACAAATACTTTGCCAAAAGTAAGTAAAAAAACAAGAATCTTACAAACCTTTCCAGGCTTTTGACGATTATTAAGTATGTTCTTAAATATTCTTTTAAAAAAATCACTCTGATTAACACACAGATAATCAATGGATTAAAAATTAAGCAAAAGATTATTTTCACATTTTCTTCTAAAATATTTGGCAGATTAAAAATAAACACCTACCTTTGCACTCGCAATCAGGAAATGAATGCAACACAGGTTTGATTCGCTAGCTCAGCAGGTAGAGCACAACACTTTTAATGTTGGGGTCCTGGGTTCGAGCCCCAGGCGGATCACCAAAAGAAAACCATCGATAACTAAATTATCGGTGGTTTTTCTTTTTATATATTCCGATGAAAAAACTGCCCGACCATAGAGGATCAACGTAATAATCTGAGGGGTTAATTCAATAAATATTATCTTTGCCTACAAGAATAAAAATAAAATAGGATTAACGTAAAAAGCTGAGGGATCTGTTGGTTAAGCATAAATTTTAGCTAGTCTGAACAAGCTGAGGGGTGCATTGAATCAACATAAAAAACATCAAATGTATATGATGATCCCTCATAAATTACCGGTAAGAGGAATCATTCATATACCAATTGCCACACATAGTTCCTTAAAACTTATGCTGATATTTTTTATAAAAAATCAAGAAAAGTAGTAATCCTATAAACGCAAATGGAACTCCACATAATGCAGGGTAGCGATATCCTTCGCTGACAGCCAGTCCACCAGCATAAGCACCAACCGCATTACCTAAATTGAAGGCAATCTGTACGCATGCACCTCCTAACATCTCTCCTCCAGGAGCTACACGAATAATCAGTACTTGTTCCGGACTGGAAACGGCAAACAGGCCGGCAGTACACAACGTCATGAGTATAGCTGCACACCATGGATTAGGCGAAAAGAAAAACAGCAGTAACAAAACCACACCAATCATACCCTGAACTACTGTTCCAACCTTTCCGGGCGTATAACGATCTGACATACGCCCACCGACCAGATTACCTACTACCATACCAAAGCCCGCCAGTACCATAAGAGCCGTCATACTACTGGTCTGGAAACCGGATATCTCAGTAAGCATCGGATTGACATAACTGTACCAGCAGAACACGCCTCCGTTACCCAATGCGGTTGCTCCGAGAATCAGCCAGGGCGCAGGCGACTTGAGGAAACGGAACTGCCCCTTAAACCCGTTATCCTTCAAATTTTCTACCTGTGGAACCCAACGATATATATAATATAAGGTAATCAGTCCCCAGAATACCACAAGCAAGAAAGCAACACGCCACGAAATCGTATGACTCAAGGAAGTACCCAAAGGAACACCAAACAAATTGGCAACTGTCATGCCTGCTATCATGATAGACACAGCCTCCGACCCTTTTCCTTCATCTGCCAGCTTACCAGCTACAATGGATGCCACACCGAAATAAGCACCGTGCGGAAGACCGGATATAAAACGACCAGCCATTAACACCCAATAATTGGGAGCAGCAGAAGCACAGAGATTTCCGATAATCATAAGCAGCACCAAGGCCAGCAATGTTTGCTTCAACGGTCGTTTGCGTGCCAGAATCAGCATCGGAGCACCACAGCAGACACCCAATGCATATGCAGAAATAAGATGACCAGCCACTGGAATACTAATACCCAAATCTTGGGCTACATAAGGTAAAATACCCATCATGGTAAACTCGGCAATACCCAGCCCTAGTGTACCAAAAGCCAAAGCTATCAGACTCTTTTTCATTTTTCTGTCACTATAAAATCATTATTTCAAACCTATATTTTTTTTAAGGAGTGCAAAATTACAGTTTTATTTATTCTTCGTAAACGACCTGAATAAAAAATAGAAACAGCCAATATAATTCATAAATTATTCTCTGTATTTCCTTTCAAATGATTCTGCAACAAACACCATAAATAATTTCTTTGAAAGAACATTTTTCGCTAACTTTGTTATTGAAGCAATTTAATCACGAAATATTCTTTACTAATTCAAGAACGAAGTAGTACCGAAAAGAATATTCACGTAAAACCCATAAAAATCAAAAGAAACATCACACAACTAGCTTTAACCTATTTCTAAATTTAATAAGCACACAGTATGAACATGAAATATGCATTAAGCAGTATTCTGCTATGTTTCAGTCTATTTTGTCTGCCAAGCTGCAACGACAATGAAACTCCCGCCAACACTCCTGACGGAGAGGAAGTAGAAGAAGTGATCAAAAGTTACGATTGGCAACTGGAAGGTAAGTGGGAATATGCATCGAATAATGGCAATGATTTCTCCCGAACACTTGTTTTCGAGAAAGACGGTAAAGGCTCTTATGACGACGGTACGCTGGAATGGTACTGTTCCAACAATCATTTGTACATTGATTTCGACAACGGCAAATCCATCAAAGATTGTGACTATTTGTTTTATGGGGCAACTCTTCAGTTGAAGAATCCTCAACTATCATATATCCTCGATTGTCCTTTTATCGGTTCCTGGCTTGCAACCGATGCACACAACCATTTTACCGGCTCCACCTTCTATTATACTTTTGCCGCTGATGGCAATGCCGAGTGTTTCACCTTCAATACTTCCGGCATTTGGGAAAGTCAAAAATACTCCTGGCTCAGGACTCAAGACGGTATCCAACTGCTATCTAATATGGCTACCAAAAACCTCATCTGTGAGGCGGATGCAGAAAAATTGACGATACAAGGCGACGGAGAATTCAGTCATACCAGTCCGTTCTATGGCAAATGGAAGTCTGTCTATTCACAGGACGGCATCATCGACGAAAAAGATGAGAATTTCTCCACCATCGAACTTTACCAAAGAACCGATGATGATTACTTTGTCTACTATGAGAAAGATAACAAATACGCCAGCTTCCAAGGTCCGATGTCTATCTTGCTTCCCAACAGAGCTTTATTAATAAATCCAGCCGATGGCAGTGATCCTCTGTTCCTCTATTTTCGTTTTTATTATTCAAAAGATTCTGAAAAGGTTTATCTGGAACTAAGCAAAGACAACTCATTTACAGAATATACAAGATATGAATTTGTAACAACATTATGAGTATGAAGAAAGCAATATTACTACCTATGCTGTGCCTCATCGCCTTATGTGGATGTGAAAAGAGCACTGAATTATCCGAAATTACCGGAAATCCTGAAACAGAAACACCGGAAAACGGAAGCCTGACCTTTCAGTTGAATGCAGATAAGACAACCTGCAACTTACTGGATTTGACTACTTTCTCTATTTCGTTCAATCGTACCGTTTCCATGTGGGACATCTCCAATCAGTTTGATTCAATAGTATGGATAGTAGAAGACAAGGATAAAAATCTTCACTCATTCCGTATCATGGAACAGCAGGAAAAAACCTTTTTATGGAGTCACTGCTTTTATTATCCCGGCGAGTATAAGACATACCTGTCAGGATATAAAGACAAAGAAGAAACTTTCAGAAGTGAAACTATCAATCTGCAAGTTGTTACAAAAGACTTTTTAGGCTGGAAATGGAACGAATTTCCTGATGAGCCAGACCAGAAGAGAACGGGTACCGTAAACCTGTTCAACAGCGACTTTGAATTGACATATTATAACCATCTGTCCGACAATGGTGTCCCTGGGTGGAACCTCTATATATTTAATTCTGCCGGAGAAGACGAGCAGGTATTCTACGAAAAATCATCCGATGTACTTTACCGCTACATAACAGGAATATACGGTGCTCCGTCCATCGACAAAAACTCTCCTGATCTGGCAGAAGCATATACTGCCGATTTTGATTATCATCATGACCATGCGACTCCTCTGGCTATTTGGGAAACCGACCAGACACGCATCGTACAGCTTCGGATTGATGACAGTTGGCCTATAGCTTATATTTATGCAGAACCGCTTTCCAGAAGATGATTTGCCTGAAAACAACAAATGACAATAATCAAACGGAAAAGAAACGATGTCAAGACTTCATTCTAGCATGAATAAACTTGACCTGAAGCTTAAAAGCCAAAGAAAATCTGATTAAAAGTCAGTTGTTCTACCAACCGAACAAAGAATGGTACACCCTTAAAGGCAAAAAAGATTCAAAATAGGGAAATTAGATAAACGTACTTATAACCTATAAGTTACAGCACACAAATCTCCTGCTTTAGTCTTCATTATTTATATGACTAAAAGCAGGAGATTTTTTACTTTTAAGTTTCAATCTATACGATTGTTACTTTTGCAATTTTAAACCGTCCAACTTTTTGGGGGCACTTCATATAAACCATAATTTCCCGGAGGATTATTTTATTCTGACTTATCCTTTCTTTGGGTGTTATAAGTCGCCTGCGTATTAAACACAAAAACATCTTTTCTCAAAATGAGTCTTAATACACTTATAATATTACCCTCCTCATTATGATTAAGAAAAATAAAACCTTATTTTTCAACTAATGTAATGCCATCCAGACAGAAATAGTTCGGAGTATTCATACCATAATCACCTGTATCGGTAGATTCCATTTCGAAAGTCACATATGCAGCATTAGCCAGCGGAGTCCAGTCGAACCATTCCCAAGTATTCACAACAGAACTCTTTCCATCACGATAGTCGGCCAGATAGAAAGTGCTTCTTCCAACTTCTTCGCCAGAAGCTGCATGACCGATTGCAGTTACAGTAAAATAATCACCATCTTCGAAAGGACCTTTTACATATCCGCCTCCATCATTACCATCCTTCACAGCTAAATAAGCATAAGTAGTATTAGTTATATAAGCTCCCTTGAACTGATATGTACCAGCCTGCAAGTTAGTCAATTTAGTAGGATTCGACAAAGCTACAGTAAGATATACACTGCCATCCTTACCCTTTCCGGTTATCGCGCTGAGATTAGAATACCCCGGAGTAGTTACATCGGTAGTATTGGTATAGGTAAATCCGCCACCAAAGCCCCAATCACTAAAGTAGTTGTTACATTCTATCAGCGATTTACTATCGGTAAACGATGTAACTTTATACCATTCATTGTATTCCTCACCTTCAGTAGGGGCAAATGATGTATTAGGTTCCGTTAATTTGTCTTCGAAGCTAACTGCCACTTCCTGCTTTGCAGGTACTGTCGGTTCATCATCATTACTACAACTCCACAATCCCACGCATAAACATGCGTACAAAACAAAAAATAACTTTTTCATCTGTCGTTAATTAATTAAATGATTAAAATATAGTTTACTGATTATTTCTCATAATGTAAATTCTCCACTCCGGTAATCTCTGTCGAAAGTTCTCCTATCTGAGTACAATACTGATTGACAGCCGTATATATCTTCACAAAATCAATCTGATCGAGAGCGACTTTATTACCTTGAGCATCTACAGCCCAATCTATCTTAAACTTCGACATCTCCGTACTGTTTGGGTGATTATCGGCATATCCCCAGTCGTAAGCATAGCCTACCCACACTCCGTTTTCTTGAACCGCATTATCTTTCAGGCGTGTTCCACGGAAAATCAGGCAATCACTCTCTTCCCAAAGCGGATAATACGATGACTGCTGATGAAAAGTATTCCGATACACATACCCTTCATTTCCCTGATTATCTGTCCAACGCACATCAGCATTTTCAGGTACAGGGCGATAATAAGTAATCTCATAATCACGTATTTCGGTATCTGTTCCATACTCACTGCCGGCCAGTTCGTACCATTCATCATCGGGCAGCCCATTACTGTTTTCATCTTTCGAAACTAGTACAATACCCGGTTCTGCACTACCACCAGGACGGTCCTGCCAAGCGTTCGGATTATAGTTGGCATTACCGTAAATTTTAAAATCGTATTCTCCCGGAACATTTGGCACGGGTTGAGAAAAGCCTAACACAATATAACCCCCGTATGCCCCTAACGACAACAATGATTTTTTCCGAAGTCGTTCGGCAGCATAGTCCAGTACCTGTTGCTTGGTTGTAAAGCCCTCAGCATAAGCAGTCGTAACCGTATTCATATATTGTGTAGGAGCCGGAACATAATCGAACACTTTATCGGCATAAGCAGCCATTTCATCCGATTCATCGGGATTATCTGGAGTATCTACACCGGCAGCCTCATCACGGAACAGCACGGTATTCGGATTTAGCCCGACTCCACTCAAGCGAAACATAAGTGTACCTTCGGGAGTAAAGCATAACAAATCACCATCTACCTGATAATTGTACGCTTCGGTTATATACACATTGCTGCTATAAGGATTTACCTGAATGGAGAACGGGCGTTCTATATTTGTTCCATCGGTAATAAACTGACTCCGTAACACCGTACCTGAAGTAAGATCGAACACCTTGAATGCGGCCTGTCCGGTCGAATAATCGTAATTATAAAGGTAGGCGATATTATAATCGAAAGCAAAATCCATTACCGGTTCGTCATAAACTTTTTCTACAACATCCGACTGTGAGTTTATTTTTACCAGTTTATAGTCACCCTGCTCTATCTGTTCTCCTTGTGTAGCTACCCATACACTATGATCGGGACCGGCAAGTATCTTTCCCGGATTAGGACCAACTTCAATTTTTTTCGTTTCTGCAAAAGTTGACAGGTCGACAACAGATACCGTACGGTCAACTCCCACTCCAGCCCAGTCTAATCCACCTGAATTGGACACATAAAGTTTTCCATCCTGCGCACAAAGATCTTCCGGATTACGTCCGACTTCCGCAACTCCGTCTATCTCCAGAGAAGCAGTATCGATACGAGCTACGGTTCCATCATACGAACAGACATAAGCTTTTCCCGAATCAAAAGTAATGGCACGAGGCTGACGGGAACTGCCATTATCGGTCAGCATCGGAATCTGCTTTACGGAAAGCCCAGACTGAAGGTCTATTACCTCTACTGTACTGGAAACATTTACCACAACATATAATTTACTACCGTAAATATCCATGTCGTTAGCGGTATCTCCCAATCCGCGATGATTCAGCGCACGGAAATAATCATACGAACAGCTATTCGTCAGGAAGGAATATCTTGCCAGTGTACTGTTGTTCAAATTAAACAACCCTTCATTCAAGATATACATTTCTGCCGTTCCATAGTCTTCGACTACCCCATTTGCTTCACCGGGTGTATAAGGCTTGTCTTCCAAATCATCGCAACCGGCAAACAGCAAAACCAACGAATATATAATAACTACCAGTTTCCTCATATTCATCAATATTTCACTCCGACTGTTATCCGGAAAGACCGTCCGGGCATCGGAAAGTTTTTCACTATTTCATAATTTTTATCTGCCAGATTCAGCATCTCAAGTGCCAGCGAGAGGTTTGTCTTTTTCCAACGGAACCCCCGACGTACAGAAACGCTATGATCAGTATATCCGTCCAGCCTGTTCTTGGCTATATTCTGTCCCAACGCATAGCGTTTGCCGGAAAACAGCATGGAATACGACAAGTCTACCCACGGTGTTTCGAGTACTGCCTGTCCGGAACCTGACACACGCGGTGTATAGGCTATCTGATGCTTATACGTTTTTCCTTCAAGAGTAGAAGGATCTGAGTTCGTAACATCCAGCGCACGCTGATAAGTGTAATTACCCGATAGGCTCAACACATATTTTTCTGCCGGCTGTACACTAACACTTGCTGTAAAGTCTATTCCTTTTATATCGACTTTGCCCAGATTTACCATACTCCAGATAAACAGGTTCTTGGTCGGTATCGCTACTATCTTGTCGGTTATCCGGTTGGAATAAGCATCCACTGTTGCCGATACATAAGGAAGCCAGTCAGAAATGCGTTTACTATATGTCAGTCCGACATTCAGCTGGCTGGCATTTTCCGGCTTCAGACGAATATTACCGGTCTGTCCGTAATACAAATCATTAAAACTCGGCAAGCGGAAAATATCTTTATAAAAGAAACGGATACGAAACTCCTCTGAAGCAAATGGCTTAAATGATACACTGGCATACGGAGAAAGTTTCCGGTGTCCCCCGGCACTGTTGCCTTTTGCTACATCTTCATAAATAACTGTAGACAAAACAGAAGCTGAAAGCGTCATCCAGTCGTTGACATATTTCCCAGCCAGCGCAGTAAGCCATGAGTAACGCACTGGCTTGGCAAAATCTTTCAAGTCGCAGTTCATACGGTTAACGATTCCGTCGGTTGAAAGAGAAAAAGAAAGACAGTCCAGCGCCCGGAACAACACTGCCGTAGAAAGATAATATTCCTGCTGAAAATAACTGTTCTCACTTTGTCCGGTAGTTCCTTTATAATCTGGGTCCAGATAATGCTGGTAGGTCCAGTTCCATTTGCCCGAAGCCTGAAACACCCATTTACGGCTGAACTCTTTTTTATACTGGCTCTGGATGAAAATATTTTTATCCCACAAATGTTGTGAGGAATAATCGTAGTACAAAGTTGTTGCATTGGGAAGCCCGCGTAACGACTGACAATAATAAGCTTTCAGCTTCCATTGTTCCGTATCAGAAAAATTACCGAACAGACCTGCCTCGGCACGGAATGTCTGCACTTCCGTATTCTTGCGTTTTTCACGACTCGACTGATCACCTTCCTCGCCGTAATATAATGTATAAGGATAATGTCCATCGGATGACATCCATTCCGCATCTGCTGTCAATGCCCATTTTTCACCCAGTTTCTGTTCATACAAAACTGAAGGATTCACCAGTCCCCATGAACCCGATTTCACAGATGCGTTCAGATTAACAGACTTGTTATTCTGAAAAACAGGAGTAAGTGTCTGGATATTCAAAATTCCAGCTGAAGCGAAAAAACGTGCAGGCTGAAAAATCTGGTCACTTTGCCCGTTGCTTAACATCAGACGGTCTACATTTTCCAATGAAAAGCGACCGATATCCACCTGTCCGGTCTGACAGTCGGTAACAGCTATTCCATCGTATCCCACTACTGTATGCTGTGCTCCCAGACTGCGTATAGAAACTGTTTTCAGTCCTCCTATTCCTCCATAATCTTTCACTGTCACACCAGAGAAGTGTTTGACAGCATCGGATACCTGCATCACATTCAGGTTTTTCAGCTCTTCGTGAGAAAAGATCTGAAGAGGAACAGCCGAACGAACTTCACGCGTCTGGTAGCGGTCGGAAACCACAACCTCCGGTATGGAATAGACTTTCGTTGTATCTATTTCCTGACTGCCATAACATTGAACGGCACATCCAATCAGCATCATCCAACTACATACAATATACTTCATATTTTCTCAATACTTAATGTAACAGCAAAGGAACAGCCTTTGCATTGCCTGCGAAAAATAAAGCAATGGGGTGAACAGATAGAATATGCACCGAAAAGTCATCCCACGCTTTTTCCTCGAAAGCTGTGAAGAAATATGCATGGCAGGTCTTCTGACTTATTCCTAGTCGCAAACTACCTTCCCGGAAACAAACATTTTTCCAGTGGTCCGAACGACTGTTTGCGACACTTATATGATATGGAATTTACAGCAGCGGGACTGTTCAGGACTCTCACCTGATTCCCTTTTAATCAAGAGATTATCTTCTAAAAACAGATAATCTCTTGAACCAATGCGTCACAAAGGTAAAAAGTTTTTTTCAATAAGCCGAAAATATTCTGTATTTTTGTAGACAAGCAACTATAAACATATAAATTATGGCAAAAGAACTCGAATTGAAGTACGGCTGTAATCCTAACCAGAAACCGGCACGTATCTTTATGCAAGAAGGAGAGCTGCCAATTGAGGTATTGAACGGACGTCCCGGATATATCAATTTTCTGGATGCCCTGAATGGATGGCAGTTAGTAAAAGAACTGAAAGAAGCTACCGGCCTGCCGGCTGCAACATCATTCAAGCATGTCAGCCCTGCAGGAGCAGCTATCGGTCTGGAGCTGGATGATACCATGAAGAAAATTTATTTCGTAGACAACCTTCCTCTTTCTCCTTTGGCAAATGCGTATATTCGTGCGCGTGGTGCTGACCGTATGTCGTCTTACGGCGACTTCATTGCGCTGAGTGATGTATGCGACGAAGCTACAGCACGTTTTATCAACCGCGAAGTTTCTGACGGAGTCATTGCTCCGGGATATACAGACGAAGCACTGGAAATTCTGAAGAATAAACGTAAAGGAACATATAATGTTATCAAGATAGATCCGGAATATCGCCCTACTCCGATAGAACGTAAAGATGTATTCGGAATCACTTTCGAACAAGGACGTAATGAAATCAAACTGAACGGCGACGATTTATTCGCAAACATTCCTACTCAAAACAAGAATTTCCCGGAATCAGCACGCCGCGACTTGATGATTGCACTGATTACATTAAAATATACACAGTCGAACTCTGTATGTTATGTAAAAGACGGACAAGCTATCGGTATCGGAGCCGGACAGCAGAGCCGTATTCACTGTACTCGTCTTGCAGGAAATAAAGCTGATATCTGGTATCTACGCCAGCACCCGAAAGTATTGAATCTGCCTTGGGTTGAAAAAATACGCCGTGCCGACCGTGATAATACAATCGATGTCTATATCAGCGATGAACACGATGACGTACTTGCCGACGGTGTATGGCAGCAGTTCTTTACAGAAAAGCCGGAAGTGCTGACTCGCGAAGAAAAACGTGCATGGCTGGATACACTGAAAGGTGTGGCTTTGGGATCGGACGCTTTCTTCCCCTTCGGTGATAACATAGAACGTGCCCATAAGAGCGGAGTAGAATACATTGCGCAAGCCGGTGGTTCAGTGCGTGATGACCATGTAATAGCTACATGCGATAAATATGGCATAGCTATGGCATTTACAGGTATCCGTCTCTTCCATCATTAATTGCACAGTCCATAGAATATTAAAAACAATAAGCGGACAGCATAAGGTCTTCATTCCCCCCTATAGCTGTCCGCTCCTTTTATTTTTATAAGTACCTAAAATTTATATCCAAAAGTTGCAAAGATTCCCAAGTTGCGAGGTCCTTTTTCCCACATACGGGCCAATCCGAATTCACCTTCTACACCTACAATATAATGACGGAAATCCAAATTTATACCAGCCTGTATACCTGCATCGAAACGACGGAGACCGTCCCAGATTTTGATATCTCCCACACACGCATCATTAAACGTACCCCACGATGAAGTAACATCATCTGCTTTCTGTTCGGTTTTACCCACTATTCCACAACCAATATATCCACCTCCAGAAATAATCACATCAAAATTCTTTGGGGTTCCGATATGGAAAGCTGCCAATAACGGCATTTCAAAATAATTCTGATTAACGGTTTGTTTGGTATCGTTTACCAATGAATATTTTGCACCTTTGGAAGTCCAGTTAAGACCAGTCTGAAAAGACACCCAACCTGTAAGAGGGATATCTACACCTACACCTATCCGCTGATTAAACAAAGCTTTTGCAGATCCGAATCCATCTCCCATCCATGAAGAGGCCCCCAAACCAACTTTCACGTTCCATACCGGTGCTTGAGCATTAACAAGCATAGCCGATATCATACACAACACTAAAAGATACAGTTTTTTCATATTTCAGACTTTTTTGTTAAGAAATCACATCTATTCTGCCAGCAGCGCATCCCAATAAAGGATTCAGTGCAAACTCCTAAAAACAAATATAGGAATATAACTAAATATTGCAATCAAAAGAAGGGAAAAAGAATTGAAAAACAACGATAATGGCTAAAATATCCGACATTTTTACATCTGTCTGTTTTTATGATACAATAAAAAAGCCTCCCGTATGCTAGTTCATGCGAGAGGCTTTCAGTATATTCATAGAATTTTATTCAACCGTTCTGATTAAAACTCATAATCGATACCGATTGAGATATTTTCTCCATCCAAAGTAACACCAAAGCCATCAGCTCCTCTGAAATAATCATCACGATAACCGGCAAAACCTACTTTGGTAATGAAGCTGAAGCTATCATTCAACTTAATAGCGAGCCCTGGTTTCAAACCTATTTCAAATCCATTTACAGAATCTCCATGCTTAGGTTTTGATGTAGAGAAGCCCATTCCCATATCTATAAACAGACGTACTATCTTATTTTCATAGAAAGAATAACGAGCATATGGAGCTATGGCAAAACTGTTAATATGAGACGAAACCTTTTCATCTCCCACATCATAATGTGTTCCTTCATGAGAAAAAACAACTTCGCCACCTACAGCCCAACGCTCATTCAAATTATAGCCAAAATCGGGTGAGATAGAGAATGAGGTTACATCGGCATCACAGTCTCTCCAAAGGCTGATACCACCACCCAAATACATCTCCTGTGCATATGATGACAAAGCGGCCATCATTACAACTGCAATCATTAAAATCTTTTTCATAATTACATAAATTAGTTAGTTATTAAATAATATTCAAGTATCCGTTTTCTTAGTTTTATCCATTCTTATGACGGTTAGCACGTCGACGACGGTATTCAGCTTTCATCTTTGCAGAGCCTGAGCCATGCAATCCGGTGATATACGTTTTCTTCTTTGCCTTTGTCTTTACCTTATCTTCTTTTTTAGCGGTAGAAGGCTTGCTGCCTTTAAAGACAATTCCTTCGGTCAATATCTTTTCTATATCCATACAATGATTTTCTAAATTGATTCTTAATTTATTTTTTAGGAACTAATCTCACATGATTTCCAGTCTTTGTACAGACCAGTGTGCGCTTCAGCAAGTTACCGGTTTTCATATCAAAAAGAAGTCCCGGATTAAGGTGCTGTCCATTTATTCTGATCTCAAAATGCAAATGTTCGGTTGTAGCCCGCCCTGTACGTCCCGTCAGGGCAATAGGTTGGCCAGCCTTTACAGTATCTCCCGCTGCCACCATATTCTTTGAATTATGACTATAAATGGTTTCGATTCCATTGTCATGGCGTACAACTATCACTTTGCCATATCCACCATAATGTTTAGCCATACGCACAACACCATCGAAGACACAACGGATAGTATCGTTGGCACAGGTTTTAATATCCGAACCACTATGTCCTCTACGAGCACCGTATGCCGATATAACCTTTCCTTTCGGAAGAGGGAAACACCACATCGAATCGGACAAGTTTTCCAGATGAATCTCAAAACTATTTCCGTTTGCAAAAAGCTCCGGAGTCTTTACACGAATGTGATTACGCTCCATTACCGAAAAAGATCGTACAATCGGATCGGACGCATACATCAATGACATACACCCTATCCATCCCAAAAGCAATAAAACGACGTGTATTCTTAGTTTCATCATTCGAAATATACAATTTTCACTTCCTGAGCCTCAGCAAATTCTTTTAGTAAATCGACCATATAAGTTACATTTTCTTCCAGTCCTTCGCTTCCACTATATCCATTCATTATAGCAAGCAGGTGTGTAGTACCTTCGCTTATTTTGGTCCGTTCGTTATCGCTGGTAGGAGTACCTACACCACCTACAGCATCACGATATACAGGCATGCCTTCGATATTCAGTTCTCCTCGGCCTATTCCTTCGTAAGGTTCTCCCGCTTTTCCTATACCTAATACCAGACGGTCACCTTGTATTTTATCCAGATCAAATCCGCCAATGGAATGTCCACTGTATATGGAAGCCAGATTAATCAAATCGACCAGGGTATCTATCTGATACAAAGGAATACCCCTCAATATACGGCGACACAAGGCTTCTGAAGAAGGACGATAGCGACTGGGATCTTTTCCACATTTTTTATAAGCCTGCCGGGTTGCCTGAATGGCCGGCATTTCTTTGATGGAGTCGGTGGTATATTTAGAACGGTATAACACAGTAAACTCGTCAATACGTTTCCACAATTCCTCATTATAGGCAGTATTTTTTACAGTTGCAAAAACAGCTGCTCCCCGAAACTGCGGCCAAGCCTGTTTCAGCTCTTCAGATACTTCTATCACTAAATTCTTCATTGTATACTGATTTATTATTTCTAAAAACAAAAGCCTCCAGACAAATATAAGTCAGGATTAAACCGATTTCAACATAATGCCTGACAAAATACGTCCCGAAGCTATACCTTGCCTGCGTGCCGAGAAAAAATCGGCATTTTCTTTCCACGTACAAATACCACTTAGCTCTATATTTGATGGGAGTACACCAAAATCAAGCAGCTGCATACGGTTTGCTTCCCACAAATCAATATGCCACTTTTCCTGACGCGATGCTATACGCTGCATATCGAATCCCTGCTGTTCGAAGCAAGTATAGACCTCATCACCTACCTCAAAAGCTTCCAGTGATATGCTAGGACCTATACAGGCTACAACATCCTTCCCCTGTGTTCCATACGTACGGTTCATTACCTGCAACGTTTCGGTTATGATACGTGCTACCGTACCTCTCCATCCTGCATGTATGGCAGCAACCACACCCTGCTTTGTATCGAAACACATTACCGGAACACAATCGGCAGTCGACACACAGATACACTTGCCAGGAACGTCAGTAACCAACGCATCCACACCTTCCAGCAAAGAAGCTCGCAAACTCTCCGGCTGTTTACAGAATTCTCTATCAACAACCCGAACCTCTGCACGATGTACCTGATGTGGAATAACCAGTTCTTTCTCTGTACCAGGTAATAAAGAGCACAGCAGACTTCTGTTTTTCAATATGTTCTCCATAACATCGCCGCAATAGTTGTTGCAATTAAACGAAGCATATTCTCCTGTACTATATCCTCCGTGGCGAGTTGTAGAGAAACAAAAAATGCCGGGGTACGATTTCATTAAACCATACTCCAACATTCTTTTATCTTCTGAATAGTGAATCATTACTTCTGTGGTTCGTCGTCCCAATCTATTTCCTCGTATTCGTAGTCGAAATCTTCATCGTCGTCAGCATCTTCATATTCGAAATCGAAGTCTTCATCTTCACCCATATCCTTCAATTCCTGCTGAAGCTTAGTAACATCTTTTGCACGATGCACAATAGACGCCTGACGAAGTCCTTCCAGGCGGTTACTGTCTTTATTCAATTCCTCCCACAATATATCTTTCAACTGCTGAATTCCGATATTGGCAACAGAAGAAATAAATACATAAGGTATATTTTCAGGCAATGTAGGTGTCAGCATTTCTATCAGCTCTTCATCCAGCATATCACATTTAGTGATAGCAAGTACCCGCTGCTTGTCAAGCATCTCCGGATTGAACTTAGCCAGCTCGTTCAGCAAGATATCATATTCACGGCGAATATCATCAGTATCACCGGGAACCATAAAAAGCAACAACGAGTTACGTTCAATATGCCGCAGGAAACGAAGTCCGAGCCCCTTACCTTCACTTGCACCTTCTATAATACCCGGTATATCTGCCATCACAAAAGACTTGCCTTCACGATAAGAAACGATACCCAGGTTCGGTTCCAGTGTAGTAAACGGATAATTGGCTATTTTCGGACGCGCAGCCGAAACTGTAGATAGAAGAGTGGATTTTCCGGCATTCGGAAAACCGACCAGACCAACATCTGCCAATAGTTTCAATTCCAAAATAACAGTCATTTCCTGCATCGGCTCACCAGGCTGTGCAAAGCGTGGAGCCTGACGGGTTGCCGTACGGAAATGCCAGTTTCCTAAGCCTCCACGACCACCTTTCAGCAGAATGACTTCTTGTCCGTCGTCAGTAATATCGCATACATATTCGCCTGTTTCTGCATTGTAAACGACAGTACCGCACGGCACTTCAATAACCTTGTCTGCACCATCTTTACCGAAACTTTTGTTCTTCGAGCCATTACCACCATGTTCAGCAAACACGTGACGCTCGTACTTCAGGTGTAGCAAAGTCCAGTAATTGCGGTTTCCCCGCAAGATAACATGACCTCCTCTACCACCGTCGCCACCGTCAGGACCTCCGTTGGGCATATACTTTTCACGGCGCATGTGTACCGATCCGCGCCCTCCCTTACCGGAGCGGCAGTAGATTTTTACATAATCAACAAAATTCGATTCAGCCATAATATTTCTTTGAAAAATTAAATGAGTCAACCGCCTGTCTGACGGTTTTACTTAATGCAATCGAGATTGCACTGTCTGTTACAAAAAAGAGAACGAGAAACCTCCAAACGGAAGTTTTCTCATTCTCCGTTTTTCATATCTTCAATTAGAGTTTATCGATAGCAGAGCAAATATCTGCAAAGATACCATCCATAGAACCCAAGCCATTGATGTGGCAATATTTGCCATCATTCTTGTACCAGTCAATCAGAGGAGCAGTCTGAGAATGATAAACTACCAAACGTTTCTTGATAGTTTCTTCATTATCGTCAGCACGACCAGATTCCTGTCCACGTTTGATCAGACGAGTCATCAGTTCATCTTCCGGAACTTCCAGGTCAAGCATGATAGAAACTTCCTGACCGCGTACTTTCAACATTTCTTTCAAAGCTTCTGCCTGAGCGATTGTACGTGGAAAACCATCGAAAATAACACCTTTGCTATCCTTGAAGCTATCGAATACGCTAGCCAGGATATCTATCATCAAAGCATCTGGAATCAACTGACCGTTGTCGATATATCCTTTGGCAGTTTTACCCAGTTCTGTACCATTCTTGATTTCTGCACGCAAAACGTCACCAGTAGAGATGTGGTTCAAACCATATTTCTCTACGATACGAGCACTCTGAGTTCCTTTACCTGAACCCGGTGCGCCGAAAATTACAATGTTCAACATCTTTATTACCTTTTATTTTAATTATGAATAATTATTCTATCACAGTATAAATATCACGATAGTTTCGTCCCAGTCCGTCGTAGTCAAGTCCATATCCTACGATAAAGTCATTAGGAATGTTCATTGCCACATAGTTAATGTCAAGCTCAACCTTCAGCTTATCCGGCTTAACCAGCAATGTAGCAATTTTAATGTCTTTCGGACCGCGGGCACGCAATGTTTCTACCAGCTGCTTCATAGTCAGTCCCGTATCGACAATATCTTCTACAATCACCACTGTACGTCCCGTGATATCATCACCCAAACCAACCAGTTCTTTCACTTTACCGGTAGAAGAAGTACCTTCATACGAAGCCAGTTTTACGAAAGAAACCTCACAAGGCATAGTCAAGTGCTTCATCAGATCAGCCGTAAACATGAATGAACCATTCAACACACTTATGAAAAGCGGATTGGTTCCCGGCAAATCACGATTGATTTCATCTGCTACACGAGCCACTTCCTTCATTATTTGCTCCTCAGGAATAAAAGTCTTAAAGCGTTTATCTTTGATCTGAATTACACTCATAATATATAAGTTTATAAAATTGGGACAAAAATACGAATTATCCCTCAAACTTCTATACTTTTTTCGTACTTTTACCGACAAATAGCTATTTAGAAAAAAGATGAAAATACTTAGTTGCACTCAGCAAAAACAGGCGGACGCATATACAATCACCCAAGAAAACATACTTTCCATCAATCTGATGGAAAAAGCAGCCTCGCTGCTAACTGATGAAATTTGCCGTCGTTGGGATAAATCTCACCGAATAATCATATTTGCAGGCTCTGGAAACAACGGAGGAGATGCCGTTGCCGTAGCACGCATGCTGTTCCTGAAAAATTATACAGTAGAAGTATATCTGTTCAATATCACCGGAGTCTTGTCGGACGATTGCATGAAGAATGTACAGCGCCTGCAAGAATGCGGATTCCCTAACTATCACGAAATCAGTAACAGCTTCGACCCACCTCAGCTGACAAAAGATGACATCGTGATAGACGGACTTTTCGGTTCAGGACTGAACAAACCGTTAAGTGGTGGATTCGCATCGGTAGTGAAATACATCAATGCTTCACAAGCTACGGTTGTATCCATCGACCTGCCTTCCGGATTGATGGGAGAAGACAACTCAAACAATATCCGCCAGAACATCATACGGGCTGACCTGACATTAAGTATCCAGTTGCCGAAACTGTCTTTCCTGTTTGCCGAAAATGAAGACATCGTAGGCGAATGGAAAGTACTGGATATAGGCATCAGCAAAAACTTCATAGAAGAAGCCTCTACTCCGTACTTCATCACTGAAGCAAATGAAATACGCCAGCTGATCAAGCCTCGCAGCCGTTTCGCACATAAAGGCAATTTCGGACACGGCCTGCTGATTGCCGGCTCATACGGTATGGCAGGAGCTTCCATATTAGCTGCCCGTGCATGCCTGCGTTCGGGTATAGGCTTACTGACAGTTCATACTCCTGTCCGCAACCATGACATTGTACAGACCAGTGTACCCGAAGCAATGGTACAAAACGATGTACACGAACTCTATTTTGCCGAGCCCGTAGACTTGGATAACTTCCAGGCACTGGCTATCGGTCCGGGAATCGGTCAGGAAGAAGAAACCGCACTCGCTACATTCGACCAGCTGAAAGAATGTTTCATTCCTCTGGTTCTCGACGCTGACGCACTGAACGTATTCAGTACACACCGTAATTACCTGAACCGGATTCCGAAACGGACAATCCTGACACCGCATATCGGAGAACTGGAACGTATTATCGGAAGATGCAACAACAGTTTCGAACGTCTGACCAAAGCCAAAGAGCTTTCTGCCTATCTGCAATGTTACATTGTACTGAAAGGAGCTTACACTGTAGTTATTACCCCCGAAGGCAACTACTACTTCAATCAGACAGGTAATCCGGGTATGGCAACAGGAGGAAGTGGTGACGTACTGACCGGTATCATCCTCGCCCTGCTGTCGCAAGGATATTCACAGGAAAACGCTTGCCGTATAGCCGTATACGTACATGGTCTGGCAGGTGATATTGCCCGCAACCGTGTAGGAGAAATCAGCCTGACAGCAGGCGATATCATTGAAGCCCTACCCGAAGCATGGAAAAACATTACAGAAACTAAATAACAAACCATTATGAACAGAACGATTATTGCATTGGGATTGTTGGCATGCTCAACACACATTGCAGCACAGGATGTAAATATATACACACCGGGTACAGACGAAGGCATCGTATACTTTCTGCCTAAAACAGCTCTGGAAGTAAATATTATAGCCACACGCATAAGCTATCAACCGGGAGAGCTATGCCAATATGCCAATCGTTACCTGCGCATGAACAATGTAAATCCTCAACCGGAAACATACTGGGAAATCAAACAGATTGATGTTCGCTCTATCGGAGTTCCCGATTCTACAAAAGCATATATCATCAAGCTGAAAGATAAAAGCACCTTATCAAATATTGAGCTGACAGAAAACGGGATAGCCAAGGCTATAAATACCACTTTTCCTAAAGAATACGAACAGCAGCAAGGATACGAACTGGAGAAATCTCTTCCACATGAAAGTACACGCAAGTACATGACAGAAGAGATCCTGATGGCAGGTTCGACAGCGAAAATGGCGGAACTGACAGCTAAGGAAATTTACAATATCCGCGAAAGCAAGAATTTGATCTTGCGAGGACAAGCTGACACCATGCCTAAAGACGGAGCTTCACTCAAGCTGATAATGGACAATCTTGACAAACAGGAAAAGGCACTTACACAAATGTTCGCCGGAACAACCGATCGCGAAGACAAGGTATTTACCTTACTTGTTACTCCGGAAGACAATACAAAAGATAAAATCGTATTGCGTTTCTCACGCCTGTTAGGAGCCTTGTCTACCGACAATCTGGCTGGTGATCCTATATATATCAGCATGAGCAGTACAGCTCCTATACCAGCTCCGACCGATGACAGCAAGAAGAAAAAGAAACCAGAGGGAGCTATCTATAACATTCCGGGCAAAGGAAATGTTTCTGTAAGCTACCAAGGAAAAAAATATTTCGAAAAAGACCTTCCTATTACTCAGTTTGGTTCTACAGAGGTTTTGGTAAATGAGCTTTTCAACAAGAAAATAAACACACGAGTAGTGTTTAACCCCGAAACCGGAGCAATTCTGAAAATAGATAAAGACTAACTAGCAGTCGTTATCCTGAAATAAATAAAACCGGCAGGATTCTGTTCATTCAGAAATCCTGCCGGTTTTATTTATTTCAGTCTGTTAACTACCCTGATCGTTACTTGATATTAGCTTCTTCCAGCTTATATCCAAATTTCTTGTCGGCTACCTTCAAAGCGAAAGCAATAATCAACGACAATACTGCGATACCTGTAAATATACACATCGGTAATGTATAGTCATACAGATTAGCTCCATTTGCCTTTCCTACCACGCAATACTTATCCAATACGATACCAATCAATGTCGGTATTCCCCACAATCCGATATTCTGAATAAAGAATATCAACGCATACGCAGTACCCAACTGGTGAGCAGGGAATATTTTAGCAACCGAAGGCCACATAGCAGAAGGTACCAGCGAGAAGGCAATACCCAGCGCAATCATCAATACAATAGCAATCCAAGAGCTTGTAATGAAAGGCAACGCATATATACAGTGTACAGCAATCAGCATAGCTGCACCAAGCATCATGATAGAAGCAGCTTTTCCTTTCTTGTCTACCATACCACCAAACACCGGAGTAAGGAACAAAGCTCCTAAAGCAGGAAGTCCGGCAAAGAATCCGGCAACACTTTCATCAATACCATATTTACTGATCATCAGCTCGGAAGCAAATTTCTGGAACGGGAATACGCATGAGTAAAACAATACGCAAAGCAAGGCTATCAGCCAGAATCCCGGATTAGAAAGAATCTTGGCAACATCCTTGAATGAGAATTTTTCTTCCGGAGAATTATCAACTTCAGCTTCAATCTGGCGATCCAGTTTCTTATCAAGAACAGAGAAAGCAAAGAAAGCTATCAATCCACCGATCAGACAGATCAGACCTACCAGCACCGGAGTTGTAATCTCGTACGCACGTGCCATCGGAATAGCAACTGCATAAGCGGCCTGCGAACCTACACGTGCCAGCGCAACCTGTACTCCCATGGCTGTTGCCATTTCTTTTCCGCGGAACCATTTGGCAATCATCTTCGTTACTGTGATACCTGCTACTTCAGCTCCTACACCAAAGACAGAATAACCAGCCGATGCAACAAACACGCTTACTTTATATCCCAAAATTGTGCCTGTAGCATCTGCCATACCCGTCATAGCATAATACTCCAGTCCTGTACCCAATACCATCAGAATAGTAGCCAGCTTTCCGGTAAACCGAATACCAAAACGGTCAAGAATCAGCCCACCCCATATCAGCATCAAAAAGAAAACATTCAGGAAGCTATAAGCTCCGGTAAAAAGTCCGAACTCACTACTATCCCACTTCAAATCGGTTTCAAGCATCGTCTTCAGCGGTGCAACCACATCGTTCACATAATATGCCGCCATCATCGTGAAGGCAACAATTGCCAGCGCTCCCCAGCGAATAGCCCGGGAATCATTCAGTTTTTTAAGATTCTGTTCTTTCATCTATTTTTTATCTATTTTTTATATATTTCTTAAAAATGCGACAAAGATACGTTTTTTTTTCATCGTTTCTATTTCATTTTTCAAAATATATTCTAACTTTGTAACAGAACGTAACACACATTATATAAGTAAAACGCGTGCAAGGTTCATTACAATTTTAATTTACCAACTAATAAAATCAACCATGAAAAAAACAAAACTTACGGTTCTCTGCGCCATAATGAGCGGAAGCCTATTATTTTCTTCCTGCATCGGTTCTTTCGGACTGTGGAGCAAATTGAAAGATTGGAATCAAGGACTTGGCAATAAATTTGTAAACGAAATCGTATTTTTGGCTTTCCACATCGTTCCGGTGTACGAAGTTGCTTATTTTGCCGATGTACTGGTTTTGAACTCTATTGAATTCTGGTCAGGTTCTAACCCTATAGCACAGGTAGGCACCGAAAAGACAGTACAAGGAGAAAACGGAGAATACCTGGTACGTACAAATGCCGATGGCTATACCATCATCAAGAAAGGTGAAGAAGACAAACCTTTAGATTTGGTTTACAACAAAGAAAAACGTACATGGAACGCCGTTGCCGACGGACAGACATTCGAACTGATAACCATGAATGAAGACGGCACTATTACATTTAAGCAGAAAGACGGCACTCCGATGACCGTTACTCCTGATATGATGGGTATGTCAGTTGCGAGAGCAGCTCAAAACAATTCATTATTCTTTGCAGCAAGATAACTTCCAAAAGAAGCAAAATCATAACAAAAACGCAGAACTATCATAAAGATAAGTTCTGCGTTGTTTTTTATGCCCCACAGACTTCAGGCAACAGACATGAAGCCAACCGGCCAAAACATACTCTGTCCAGCTCTATCAGCATCTCATACAAAAAAATAAAAGCAGCCTCTCTACCACGGAGAAGCTGCTTCGTTATTATAATTTAGGTGTATAAAGTCTTTATTATCTGCTTGTCATTAGCACTGAGCCAATTTACCGTCTGAACCCAATACGTTCAAGATTTTATGCTTGTACATCTTTTCCATGTTATCACGAGCAGGACCAAGATATTTACGTGGGTCGAATTCTGCTGGTTTTTCAGCAAATACCTGACGGATAGCAGCAGTCATTGCCAAACGAGAGTCAGAGTCGATGTTGATCTTGCAAACAGCTGATTTAGCAGCTTTACGCAATTCTTCTTCAGGAATACCGATTGCAGCATCCAATTTACCACCGAACTTGTTGATAGTATCAACTTCTTCCTGAGGAACTGAAGAAGATCCGTGAAGAACGATAGGGAATCCAGGAAGTTTTTCCATAACTGCATCCAATACTTCGAATGCCAAAGGAGGAGGAACCAAACGACCTGTAGCTGGATCAACGTGGCACTGTTCTGGTTTGAACTTGTAAGCACCGTGAGAAGTACCGATTGAGATAGCCAAAGAATCGCAACCTGTACGAGTAGCGAAGTCGATAACTTCTTCAGGGTTAGTATAAGTGTGGTGTTCAGCGCAAACTTCATCTTCTACACCAGCCAATACACCAAGTTCGCCTTCTACTGTTACATCGAACTGATGAGCGTATTCAACAACTTTCTTAGTCAAAGCTACGTTTTCTTCGTATGGCAAGTGAGAACCATCGATCATAACTGAAGAGAAACCTAAGTCGATGCAAGATTTGCACAATTCGAATGAATCTCCGTGGTCAAGGTGAAGAACGATTTCAGGATGTTCGCAGCCTAATTCTTTAGCGTAAGCTACAGCACCTTCTGCCATGTAACGCAACAAAGTCTGGTTTGCATAGTTACGAGCACCTTTAGATACCTGAAGAATAACCGGAGATTTTGTTTCAACAGCTGCTTTGATGATAGCCTGCAACTGTTCCATATTATTGAAGTTGAATGCAGGGATAGCGTATCCACCTTTGATTGCTCTGGCAAACATATCTCTAGTGTTTACCAAGCCTAATTCTTTGTAATTAACCATTGTTGTAAATTTTATAATTGTTAGTGATTAAATTCCATAGGCAAAGTTACAAAGAATTGTAACAAATCTTCCTTTCATTGCATGAAAAAAGTGCTCCACTCATGAACATTTTGACCTAAATCATCGGTCATTTCACTTAAAAAGCATTGGATGTAAAGTGTATATTACAAATTTTACAGACTCATTCTGCTTTCTCTTCCAGAAAATCAACATCCATTTTTTTGGCCATCCGCCAGCTTCTTACACCTTATATTATATAATAACAGAACAATGCAGCCAGTGGTCATCTTTCAAAACTACAGCAAGTTAAATAAAAAATTATGCAAATCATTTTCTATTTCAAAGAAAAGCAGTATCTTTGCAACCCGAAACAGACCATTACACACTATATATTTTGCAGTGTTACCACATATAGCAAATAATAACAATAAAAGTATATACTGAAATGAAAAAAGGCATTCATCCTGAAAACTACCGTCCGGTAGTATTTAAAGACATGTCAAACGGTGACATGTTCTTGTCACGTTCAACTTGTGCAACAAAAGACACAGTAGAATTCGAAGGCGAAACTTATCCTTGTGTTAAGTTGGAAATCTCTAGCAGCTCTCACCCGTTCTACACAGGTAAGTCTAAATTGGTAGACACTGCAGGACGTGTTGATAAGTTCATGAGCCGCTACAACCGCATCAAGAAGTAATCATTACTTGCAGAAATATAAAATCGGGCGTTTCTTTCACGTGAGGAACGCCCGATTTTATTTTTACCGTCACACAACTTATCAGCATATCATATCAAAAACTTCAGCATATTTTGAGAAAAACATGCTGAAGTTTTCTGTAAAATTCGTACAAATATTCCACAAAACTTGCTGACGTTTTTTCAATACCTCCCGGCTTTACCAGCAAGCCTTAAAGGAAGCCGCTAAATTCTTAGAGATTATCCTCTCTATCCATACCCCTTAAAAACAAATCAGGTATTGCCGAAACCATCCGAACGAACGGCCTCAACAATACCCGAACATGAAAATATAAGATTTACAGCAAATATTACTTAGTATCCTTTGCACGTATTTCTACACGACGAATCTTACCGCTGATTGTCTTCGGAAGTTCATCTACAAACTCGATAACACGTGGATATTTGTAAGGAGCTGTCACACGTTTTACATGATCCTGCAATTCCTTTATCAGCTCCGGACCGGCTTTCTGCTTGTAATCCTTTGCCAATACAATCGTAGCTTTTACTACCTGACCGCGAATTTCATCGGGTACACCTGTTATGGCACACTCTACTACTGCCGGATGGGTCATCAAAGCACTTTCTACTTCGAACGGGCCAATACGATAACCGGAACTCTTGATTACATCATCCGCACGGCCTACGAACCAGTAATAACCATCTTCGTCACGCCATGCGACGTCACCGGTATAATAAACTCCGTCGTGCCATGCTTCGCGAGTCAGTTCTGCATCACGATAATACTCTTTAAACAATCCCAGCGGTTTTCCCTTATCGGTACGTACAACGATTTGTCCCTGTTCACCATCTTCGGCCGAACGTCCGTCGGGTGTAAGCAGGTCGATATCGTACTGCGGATTAGGAACACCCATACTGCCTGGTTTCGGATCCATCCATGGGAAAGTAGCAAGTGTAAGAGCTGTTTCTGTCTGTCCGAAACCTTCCATCAGGCGGATACCTGTGATTTTCTTGAATGTTTCGTAAACAGAGTAATTCAATGCTTCTCCCGCCGTAGTACAATATTCCAGTGAAGACAAATCAAATTTGCTCAGATCCTCACGAATCAGGAAGCGGTAAATAGTAGGAGGTGCGCACAATGAGGTAATATGATAATCGTGAATCTTCTGCAAGATATCGGCAGGAGTAAATTTCTCATGGTCGTACACAAAGATATTTGCTCCGGCAATCATCTGTCCATACAGTTTGCCCCATACAGCTTTTCCCCATCCGGTGTCGGCAATAGTAAGATGCAGACTGTTTTCATGAAGATTATGCCAGAAACTTCCGGTAGCAATGTGTCCCAACGGATAGATAAAATCGTGTGCCACCATCTTAGGTTCTCCGGTAGTTCCTGAAGTAAAATACATCAGCATAATATCATCGTTGGTATTTGGATGTTCAGGACGGACAAAAGGAGCTGCACTTTCCATTCCTTTATGGAAATCTTCAAATCCTTCCGGATATTCAGGACCTACACTGACAAGCTTCTCTACGCTCGGACATTCAGGCATTGCATCCAGAATATGTTTGGTAATGACTTCTTCTCCCGCAGCAACAATCATTTTGATAGTAGCGGCCTTGCAGCGGTAAACGATATCTTTCTTAGTCAGCAGGTGGGTAGCCGGAATCACTACTGCCCCTATCTTGTGAAGGGCAATGATAGAGAACCAGAATTCATAACGGCGTTTCAGAATCAACATCACCTTGTCGCCATGTCCGATACCCAGACTCTGGAAGTAAGAAGCCGTCATATCGGTATATTTTTTCAAATCGGCATAAGTAAACTGAATATGTTCTCCTTTATCGTTTGTCCAGAGAAGAGCGTTTTTATCCGGACGCTCGGCAGCCCATGCATCTACTACATCATAACCGAAGTTAAAGTTTTCGGGCACTTTTATTTTGAAGTGCTTTATAAAATCCTCTTGTGAGGTAAAGCTAGTTTGATCTATAAATCGTTCTAACATATATCTTTTGCTTGTTTTTTACTAGTTGTTTGTATTGTTATTGCATTACTACAGCCAGGAATTTTACAGTTTTTCCATCCAGAGCCAACATTCCGTGAGGCTTGCTTGAATCAAAATACAGGCTGTCTCCCGGATTCAATATCAATTCCTTACCATTGATATTCAACAGCATACGTCCCTCTATCACCAGGTTGAACTCCTGTCCTTCGTGGGTATTGAAATATACCGGTGTATTTTCCGGCTTCGGTCCTACCGTTACAATAAACGGATCAGCCTTACGTCCCTTAAAACCAGAAGCAAGCGACTGATATTTATATGCCTTAGTACGTTCTACGGATACACCTGTTCCACGACGGGTAAGAAAATAAGATTTCATCTTAGGTTCTTCACCAAACATCAGTTCGTCTAGTGTAATACCGTATTTTCGTGCTATCCGCTGCAAAACACTTACAGAGAAGTCGCACTCACCCGACTCAATAGCCTGGTACTCCTCTACCGTAAAGTTACAGTCGGCTGCAACTTCCTCTACACTCAAATCCAAAGCGTCGCGCAAACCTTTCAAGCGTTCGGCTATCTGCTTAATTTGTTCATCCATATCTTATATGCTTTTTTAAATTGATTGCTGTTTTAATCCAAATATAAATAATCGTAATGCACCAGCGGTCGCTGCCCATGCATGCCTAGCATTTCGCGTGCTTCGGCAGAATCCACCCCGATACGTCCTACTCCTATCTGACGTCCGCGCGCATCCATTATCTTTACAATATCATCCTTTTCAAACTCTCCTTCAATAGAAACGACTCCAACCGGAAGTATACTTACAGCCTTCTTTCCCTTCACAGCCTTAACAGCCTGTTCGTTCAGATGCAGTTCGCCTTTGGCAAATCCTTCACTATGAGCGATCCATTTCTTTACGCTCGAAACAGCTTCAGAAGAAGGTACAAAACGAGTACACACGGTTTCGTCTGGATGCTGCAGCAAATCCAGCAGAACATTGTCTTTCTTTCCGTTGGCGATAATGACAGTAATCCCTTCGTCGGCTACCTTGCGGGCAATAGTTGTTTTGGTAAGCATGCCTCCTCGACCAAAGCCCGACTTTTCTGTCTGAATGTAGTCGGACAAATCTTTACCTTGCTCCACTTCACGTATCACCGAAGTACCCGGCTGCGAGGGCGAGCCATTGTAGATACCGTCGATATTACTCAGAATTATCAACGCCTGGACATCCAGCATAGAAGCAATCATGCCCGAAAGCTCATCATTATCCGTAAACATCAGTTCGGTTACAGAGATGGTATCATTTTCGTTTACAATAGGTATTACTCCACTTTCCAGCATCACACGCATACAATTTCGCTGATTCAAATAGTGGCGACGAGTAGAGAAGCTCTCTTTTGTGGTCAACACCTGTCCCACGGCAATGCCGTGCTCACGGAACAATTCATAGTAGCGATTAATTAATTTGGCTTGCCCCACAGCAGAATACAGCTGACGCTGCTGCACACTGTCGAGTTTCCGTGATACTTTAATCTCACTTCTTCCCGAAGCGACTGCACCTGAAGAGATAAGCACTACCTCTACTCCCGCTTTACGGAGCTCAGCTATCTGGTCCACCAGCGCCGACACACGAGTTACATCCAGTGTTCCGTCGCGACGGGTAAGCACATTGCTTCCCACTTTTACTGCTATCTTTGTAAACTGAAATGCCATAATAAACTTCCGTTTCTTTTCGTCCGGCAAATATAACTTTTTACTTCGTAATGCAAGCGAATAGCCTGAATAAAATATAAATTTGTTACTTATTGACACATATCAAGCCAAAATAAAGAGAAAATCAGTACCTTTGCGTGACAAAAAATTAACACATTATTTAATATGGTCAAAGCTATCTTCTTCGACATAGACGGAACATTAGTATCGTTCAATACTCATTCTATCCCAGAGTCCACCCAAAACGCATTAAAACAATTGCGGGAAAAAGGCATCAAAGTATTCATAGCCACAGGACGTCCTAAAGTTCTGATGATGGATGCGGTAGGTCATTTGCCCTTCGACGGATTCATTACTCTGAACGGAGCGCATTGTTTTACTTCCGATCATCAGGATATTTATAAAGGAAGAGTACCCGAAGAAGATATCGAACGCCTCATCGATTATCATCAACAACATCCGGAAACTCCGTTCGTCTTTGTACACGATGATGAATGGTTTATTACGAATGTCAATGAAGCTGTAAAAGATGTAGCCAAGCTAATTGAAATCAGTCTTCCTCCCATACGCCCGATAGAAGAGGCACGTAATAAGGAAATCTTACAAATCATGGGGTATTTCAAGGAAGATCAGGATCTGGAAGTATTCCGCAATGTCCTGACTCATTGCGAGCCAATGCGCTGGTATCCGCTTTTTGCCGACATCATAGCACGTGGCAACAGTAAGAGTAAGGGGATAGATCACGTGCTGGAATATTATGGTATCGACCTGAAAGATACAATGGCTTTTGGAGATGGAGGGAATGATATTCCGATGCTCGGACATGCCGGTATTGGCGTAGCAATGGGCAATGCTTCTGATGAGGTAAAAGCCGCCGCAGACTATGTAACGACTTCGGTCGATGAAGACGGCATTATGAATGCACTGAAACATTTCGGAGTATTATAAAAAAACAGCGGCATGAGAACATAAAACACATGCCGCTGTTTTTTCAAAGTGGATCCTTACAACCAAAGTTTCGCCAGATAGTCGTAATGACTGCCTTCCTTTATAATCTGAGCATGAAAGCCATATTGTGAGACATAAGCAGAAAGGGTATCGAAATCCACATACAGCCAGTCGAACGAATCGCCTTTCACTTGTTTATACTGCATTTGAAAATCTATCTCACCATAATAATCGGCTGCAAGATCGAGCACATAACTGCCGTCTTCGTCTTCATACAGATATTTCAAATCACTGGAATCTAGCAAGATACATCCACCAGGAGCCAGTAACTGCTTCATTCTTGCACAGAAAGCAGGAATATTCTTTAACTTTCCAATAATTCCGGAACCGTTCATGAGCATCAGAATCGTATCAAACTGTCCGGTAAAATGTTTATCAAACAGATTGACATGAAGAGCATTCAACCCGCGTTCCTGCATGGCCTTCACCGATAGAGGAGATATATCAATGGCAAGACTCTCCTTACCCATTTCCTTAAGAGCCAGCGAATGGCAGCCGCTTCCGGCTCCTACATCCAGAATTTTACCCGTTGCCTGCTGCAAGGCAATCTGTTCCAGTTCCGGCATCGATTCGTATGTACGAAACAAACCGGCTACGGGAATTTCATCTTCATCAAACTGAGAAGAAAACACTCTCAGACGTCCCGCCTTGCCATACTTGAGATAATCGTAGATGGCAGCTCCCATCGGATCTTTTCCTTCGGATAATAAATTCAAGTCCATAATTTCAGATCATTCATTTTTTATATATATCCCTACAAAGATACAAAAAGAGTATCATATCATGCAAAGATGACTATTTATTCATTCTGTTTACATAATTTAAGAATAAAACAAAATAATCCACAAAAACTGTATATTATTTCAATATAATCTGTATATTTGCACCCAATTAAAGAATAATTATACACAATGAAAAGTAAGAACAGCCGACTTGATTCCATTAAAATGATTATCTCAAGCAAAGAGATAGGAAGCCAGGAAGAGCTTCTCCAAGAGCTGGCAAAGGAAGGTTTCCAACTGACGCAAGCAACTCTTTCACGCGACTTGAAGCAACTGAAAGTAGCCAAAGCAGCCAGCATGAATGGAAATTATGTATATGTATTGCCCAACAATACCATGTACAAGCGTATGACTGAACCACATTCCGCTTCCGAGATGCTCCGCCAGCCCGGATTCGTATCTATTGAGTTCTCTGACAATATTGCGGTCATCAAAACACGCCCGGGATATGCCAGCAGCCTTGCTTACGATATCGACAACAATCATTTTCACGAAATCATAGGAACAATTGCAGGTGACGATACCATTATGCTTATTGTCCGCGAAGGCTGTACCCGCACCAGCGTAAAACAAGCACTGGCACATGTAATACCGAATATAAACCTTATAAAATAAAGAAACAAAAAACAAAATGGATACTAAACAAATAGATGTTATGGTAGCCGACGCCTCACATGAGGTATACGTTGACACAATACTAGATACAATTCGTGAAGCAGCCAAAGTGCGCGGAACAGGTATCGCAGAACGTACGCACGAATATGTAGCTACAAAAATGAAGGAAGGAAAAGCTATCATCGCTTTGTGCGGCAACGACTTTGCAGGATTTACTTACATTGAATCGTGGGGAAACAAACAATATGTAGCTACGTCGGGACTTATCGTACATCCCAAATATCGTGGATGCGGACTTGCCAAACGTATCAAACATGCATCATTTACTCTGGCACGTCTGCGATGGCCGAAAGCTAAAATTTTCAGTCTGACATCCGGAGCAGCTGTCATGAAAATGAATACAGAACTGGGATATGTTCCTGTTACTTTCAATGAGCTTACCGACGATGAGTCATTCTGGAAAGGATGTGAAGGCTGCATCAACCACGAAATTCTTGTCGCTAAAAAGCGTAAATTCTGTATCTGTACTGCCATGCTTTACGATCCGGCTTTGCACACAGACGACAAAGTAACCAACTTTTAAACATACACATTAAATAAAGAATATTAATACAGAAAAAGAGGCTTCATTTTTCAGCCATCGTTTTTCATAAAATAAATGCCTTATGGAAGAAAAGAAAAAAGTAGTAGTTGCCTTCAGTGGCGGATTGGATACTTCGTTTACAGTCATGTATCTGGCTAAAGAAAAAGGTTATGAAGTATATGCTGCATGTGCCAACACAGGTGGCTTCAGCCCTGAACAACTAAAACAGAACGAAGAAAACGCTTACAAACTGGGAGCTGTTAAATATGTTACACTCGACGTTACTCAGGAATACTATGCTAAGAGCTTGAAGTATATGATATTCGGTAACGTATTGCGTAACGGTACTTATCCTATTTCTGTAAGTTCTGAACGTATCTTCCAGGCACTTGCCATTGCTCGTTACGCCAACGAAATCGGCGCACATGCAATAGCTCACGGTTCTACAGGTGCAGGAAACGACCAGGTTCGTTTCGATATGACTTTCCTGGTTATGGCTCCGGGAGTAGAAATCATTACACTTACCCGCGATATGGCACTGAGCCGTGATTACGAAATCAACTACCTGAAAGAACATGGCTTTGAAGCAGACTTTACCAAACTGAAATATTCATATAATGTAGGTATATGGGGAACATCAATCTGTGGAGGCGAAATTCTGGACTCTGCTCAGGGATTACCCGAAAGCGCTTATCTGAAACAAGTAACCAAGACTGGAAGCGAACAGCTGAAACTGGAATTCAAAAAAGGAGAACTGTATGCCGTAAACGGTGAAGTGTTCGACGACAAGATTAAAGCTATTCAGAAAGTAGAAGAAATCGGAGCAGCTTACGGTATCGGACGTGACATGCACGTAGGTGATACAATCATCGGTATCAAGGGACGTGTAGGCTTCGAAGCAGCTGCCCCTATGCTGATTATCGGTGCACACAAATTCCTCGAAAAATATACATTAAGCAAATGGCAGCAGTACTGGAAGGATCAGGTAGCCAACTGGTATGGCATGTTCCTTCACGAAAGCCAGTATCTGGAACCTGTAATGCGTGACATCGAAGCCATGCTTCAGGAATCACAGCGAAATGTAAACGGAACCGCAATTCTTGAACTTCGTCCGTACTGCTTCTCTACTGTAGGAGTTGACTCAAAAGACGACTTAGTAAAGAACAAGTTCGGTGAATACGGTGAAATGCAGAAAGGATGGACAGCAGAAGATGCCAAAGGCTTCATCAAAGTGCTTTCTACTCCACTTCGCGCTTATTATGCTAACCATAAAGACGAGGAGAATATCTGATTATGTCTGGCAACCAGAAACTCAGACGTCCACGTACCGGAAGAATGATAAGCGGAGTATGTGCAGGACTGGCAAACTTCTTTGGTCTTGACGTATCTATTATCCGCATCGTATACGTGATACTGACTTTTTTTACCGCATTTGCAGGTATACCTATTTATCTATTAATGTGGATTATCATTCCACAAGAACCAAACCATTATTTTCATGATTAAAGCAGGAATTATAGGAGGGGCTGGATATACGGCAGGCGAACTGATTCGCCTGCTTATCAACCACCCCGATGTAGAAATAAAGTTCATAAACAGCTCCAGCAATGCAGGCAACAAAATCACTGACGTACACGAAGGATTGTACGGTGAAACCGATCTGGTCTTTACAGACGAATTGCCTCTTGATACTGTAGACGTAATATTCTTCTGTACAGCACACGGTGATACCAAAAAGTTCATAGAAAGCCACGACATCCCTGAAGATGTGAAAATCATTGACCTTTCGATGGACTACCGCATTAAGGATGAAAGCCATGATTTCGTTTACGGACTTCCGGAACTGAATCGCCGTACCATCTGCCAGAGTAAACACGTAGCCAACCCGGGATGCTTTGCTACATGTATTCAGCTTGGTCTGCTTCCGCTGGCCAAACACCTGATGCTGAACGATGATGTTATGGTAAATGCTATAACCGGCAGCACAGGAGCTGGAGTAAAACCCGGAGCAACTACACACTTCAGCTGGCGTAACAATAACATGAGTATCTACAAACCGTTTACTCATCAGCACGTGCCCGAAATCAAGCAATCTATCAAACAACTGCAAAACAGTTTCAATTCGGAGATAGATTTTATACCTTACCGAGGAGATTTTGCCAGAGGTATTTTTGCAACAATCGTTGTCAAAACCAAAGTAGAGCTGGACGAAATCGTAAAAATGTATAAGGACTACTATGCAGAAGACTCGTTCACACACATCGTAGAAAAGAATATCGACCTGAAACAAGTAGTCAACACCAACAAATGCCTTATCCACCTGGAAAAACACGGTGACAAACTGCTCATCGTTTCCTGCATTGACAATCTGTTGAAAGGAGCAAGTGGACAGGCTGTACATAACATGAACTTGATGTTCAACTTAGAAGAAACTGTCGGCTTAATGTTGAAGCCCAGCGCATTCTAAGTCAGATTTAAATATTATATCAAGATATGAAACTATTCGATGTATATCCTTTGTTCGATGTAAATATCGTACAAGGAAAAGGTTGTCACGTATGGGATGACAAAGGTCAGGAATACCTCGACCTTTACGGAGGACATGCCGTTATTTCTATCGGACATGCACACCCTCACTATGTGGAAACAATCAGCAAACAGGTAGCCAAACTGGGATTCTACTCAAACTCAGTCATCAATAAGTTGCAACAGGAAGTAGCCGATCGCCTCGGAGCCATGTGCGGATACGACGATTACCAACTTTTCCTGATCAACTCCGGAGCTGAAGCAAATGAGAATGCCTTAAAACTCGCTTCGTTTTATAACGGACGCACTCGTGTTATATCATTTGCAAAGGCTTTCCATGGACGTACTTCACTGGCAGTAGAAGTAACAAACAATCCTAAAATCATCGCTCCTATAAACGATAACGGACATGTGACTTATCTGCCGCTGAATGACACAGAAGCCATGAAAGCAGAACTCGCTAAAGGCGATGTGTGTGCAGTCATTATAGAAGGTATTCAGGGAGTAGGCGGTATCCAGTTGCCTACAAGCGAATTCATGCAGGCATTACGTAAGGCATGCGATGAGCATAATACAGTACTGATACTCGACGAAATCCAGTCTGGATACGGACGAAGCGGTAAATTCTTCGCCCATCAGTACACAGGTATACGTCCTGATATCATCACAGTTGCCAAAGGTATCGGAAACGGCTTCCCTATGGGAGGTGTACTCATCAGTCCTAAATTCACTCCAGTATACGGACAGTTGGGTACTACATTCGGAGGAAATCATCTTGCCTGTGCAGCCGCTATAGCCGTACTCGATGTAATGAAAGAAGAAAATCTGGTAGAAAATGCCGCTCTGGTAGGAACACACCTGATTGAAGAATTGAAGAAATTCCCTCAAATCAAAGAAGTACGCGGACGCGGTCTGATGATTGGAATGGAATTCATCGAACCGATAAAAGAAATCCGCCAACAGCTCTTGTTCGAACAGAAAGTCTTTACCGGTGTAAGCGGAACCAATGTTATACGTCTGCTTCCTCCTCTCTGTCTGAGCATGGCAGAAGCTGATGAATTCCTGAGCCGCTTGCATGCAGTTCTAAAATAGCAATCCACAAGCTAAAACATACAAAGAAAATAGCCGGAACTCTCAATGAGAATTCCGGCTATTTCTTTTATTAGAATATTTTATTTTCAAGCCTCTGATTAAGAACATCTCAGTACCTGACCGATACGTAAAGTAGTAGTACGTTTAATACCATTTATCTGGCACAGGCGATCGATAGAAACATGATACAAGCGTGAGATACGTCCTAATGTATCACCCTGGCGGATCTTATGATAACGGATTGCTGATTTCTCTGCTTCTTCAGCACCCGATTTGCCGCTCTTTACAGCAGCTAAAGCACGTGTACGCTGATATTCGTAACGGTTCGCTCCGCGAATGAACAAATAACTGTCGGCTACAATATCCTGTTTCGGGAAATCGAACATAAATTCCGGATTGATAACCTCACCCAGGAAACGAGTTTCGAAATGCAAGTGTGAACCAGTAGAACGTCCGGTATTACCACCCAATCCGATAGGATCACCAGCCTTTACATATTCATCTTCTTTTACAATCTGCTTTGAAAGGTGTCCGTAAATAGTTTCCAGACCATTATCATGACGTATTACTACATACTTACCATAGCCACGACGCTCATATTTTACCATACGTACTTTTCCGTCGAAAGCCGCACGAATAGTATCACCGATATATACCTTGATATCAAGTCCGTTGTGCATACGACGCCAGCGCGGACCGCATTTTGAAGTAATTTTTGTATGAGTGGTAGGCATGCAGAAACCCGTCAGGTCGATACGGAAGCTATCAGGAATCTGTACGGTATTGCCATAAGCGTGAACACGCTGGTTATTCCAATTGGGATAAAGACTGTAAGCAGGATAAACAGCTTGTTCTGCTTTAATCTGGCGAATCAATGCCAAAGAATCTACTGCTTTAAGTTTTCTGTCGATAGGAGCCTGGCGAGCCAACAAATCTTGTCCTGATACATTTACACTGACAAACGCCAAGGCTGCTATTGCAACTGTTCTAATACATTTTAAAATCATTATCGCTATACTATTTTTCAGCCTATACCTGCAAGTGGATTTCCGAACTCTCTATCTGCTTCTTGCGTTGGTATAACTGCCGGTTCTAAACAATTCTAATTAAAAAAGTCTTTTTCAGACACTAAGATTCCAGAGAATCGTTTCAAATATAGCATTTTTCCGGCAAAAAACAGAGCCTAGTTAACGATTTTTTATGTATTTTCATACCATAATCATTAACCTTACCCGATAATATGTTTTATAACATGCAGCTATTACAAACAGTTTACATCAATCTGTAAATCAAACAACCAGGAAGATGTGATGCCCCAACAAACATTAAAGACGTGCGAAACGCCCATTCTGCCAGACATACTTCAGCGGTTCAGCAACAAGATAAGGTTTTATCTCCTTCAAGGTTTCTTTATCCAGATAATCGGGGGTAGTATAAACGAACGAAAGTGAAGTATCTTTTTCCGACAATACAGCTTTCAACAAAAACATATCAGCACGTATACGCAGGTTTTTCAACGAATCAGTTTGTGTTTCCGTCACAGGGGTTTTATAGAAAGCATCCTCGGCAGGCAGGGTAAGAAAATTCTCTGCCGGAAGAGATTTCCATGAGGTATCATAAAACGAAACACGACTGTCACTCACCGGTCCCTGATAAGTCTGTACGACACAAATCACTTTTACAGAATCGTTAAGAGGAAGCAACCTCATCTCTGCCGTACTGACTGCGCTTACTTTCAGCAACAGATAATCATCTGTCAGCTTCAACATTTCCGACGTGTTTCCAAAACGGTTTTTCACCTGAGCCTTCATATTGCTGGCAAGGAAATCGCCGAAATCGGCTCTGTTGACCTCTGTCAGCAACGGCGAAAGAGAATCGGGCAAAGCAACAAACAACGATTTCATATCCTGTGCCTGCATATTCAGACAGCACAACAGTATTCCGGCTATAATCAATATTTTTCTCATGAAATATTCTGTTTTTATTATATCATTCAGCGATGCTAAAAAAGCACTCATTGCCTGCAAAAGTAGCACTTAAATAGAATATATTGAAAAAAACAGCCCGCTTTTTAATGCAGTATAAAAACATATCTATAAACAAAAGCCACCCTGTACAAGGTGGCTCCCAAATTATCAACATCTACAACAGCATAAGCTGTTCTGTAAGCTAATTAGAATACAATCTTACGTTCAATCTCCTCAAAACGGGGGAAAAGCAAATTATTCTCCAAGTGAATATGTTCAAACAGGGCATCGACGAAAGCTTCCAGTTCCTGCATCAGCAACCGATAGCTGGCACATCCATCCTGAGGAACCGAGAAATGACGGGTCAGTTCAATAATATGCAAGTAACGGTTTCCTTCCCCTTCATGCTCCATTTTCATTACCCGAATCGGATTGGCAATGGTCCCGCAATGCATCGGTTCCATGCGTTGCCCTTGCTGCTGTGCTGCATACAATTCATACAAATAAGGGAACAATACGTTTTCCTCTTTTTGCAAGTGCATCTCCAAATCCTGGAGCGATTCACTGACCAATGCTCTCAATTCATGCAGCTCGGGATAAGCTTCTCCATGTACCCGTTCTACCTTCTCCAGCAATTCCATCAGTTCCGGTCCCCGCGAACGAATACCGCGATGATGTATTTTCAAAATATAATCCATCAGCAAATCGAGCGGCCACGATGCAAAGGGAATAGCTCCCTTTCCGTCCGAGTCCTGATGCTGCAATGCCTGTATAACTTCTTCCACATCCAGCTTCAAAGCTGCACAAGCTTCATGCAGCTGAGTTTCTCCATGACAACAAAAATCAATCCCATATTTTTTGAATACTTTAGCCGCAGCAAAATTTTCGGCTACAATCTTGCCAACACTTGTATCTTTCCGGTCTGCTGTTTTCATATTTCCACTAGTTCTATTTGATTACGACTGCAAAGATATCCCGGTATCCGGACAAAATCTGTCACATAGGTGACAATGACCCATAATGAAAGTTAAATATCATTTTAGAAGAGCGATATATTTCGCACCAGATAAGTATCTATATAACAAGCAACTAGAAATGGCTTTTATTTTCGTACAAATTTAAAAAAAACATCAGCATATTTACTCTAAAACATGCTGATGTTTTCTTTCATTTATCAGCAAAAAAAATTTATCCCTTCCGCTTCAGGAAATCAGTAGGACTTTCACCAAAATAATCTTTATAACATTTCGTAAAATAAGACGGTGAACTGAATCCCACTTCATAAGTAATCTCTGCAATGGTCTTTTCGGTAGATGCAAGCAGTGAAGCAGCTTTTTTCAAACGTGCTATACGCAACAGTTCATTGGGAGAATATCCAGTAAGAGCTTTCGATTTCCGGTATAGCTGCACGCGGCTCATGCCAATCTTGTCACCTAAGTCTTCCACGCTCAGTTCGGAATTGCCCAACTGTTCATCTATAAGTGCTCGAAGTTTCTCGACAAATCCTTTATCCAAATCCGCTATCGGCTCCTTGCGCAAGGAAGTCTTATCGGCAAAGAAACTTTGCAACCGGAGACGGTTGTCTATCAAGTTACGCAAACGTACCTGCAACAAACGTGCACTGAACGGTTTCAGAATATACGAGTCGGCTCCACATTCATACCCCTTCACTTTCTGTTCATCCATGGTATAGGCAGTAAGCATCATCACCGGAATATGTGACGTCTGTACTTCCGACTTCAAGCGGCGGCAGCATTCCATACCGTCCATCACCGGCATCATCACATCACAAATCACGGCATCGGGCACATATTTCATTGCCTGCTGCAAACCTTTCTGTCCGTTAGAGGCTTCTATTACTGTATACTTATCATGCAGAAGTGACTTTACATAGTCGCGCACGTCCTGATTATCATCAATAATCAATACAGTTTCTTTGTCATCCCGTTCAACTACTTCGGGAGCAGTCTGGATTGTTTCCTGATCGGCAGAAAGTACTGCCCCTTCTTTCAAGTTCGTAAGTACAATATTTTTCTCTACATTTTCTTCCGGCACTCCGTTCTGCTGGACAGGCATTTCGAGGGTAAACACCGTTCCCCTGCCCTCACCGCTGTCTACAGCGATTGTACCTCCATGCATCTCTACAAACGCCTTTACCAATGCCAGTCCGATACCCGAACCTGCATGATGTACATCTATCTGATAAAAACTTTCGAAAATATGCTTGACATGTTCTGCCGGCATTCCGATACCAGTATCTGAAACTTGATAACGCAACCAGCGTTCACCTTCTTTGGTAAACTGAGAAAGCTTTATTTCGATAGTACCATTTTCAGGAGTGAACTTAAATGCATTCGAAAGCAAATTATAAGTTATGCGTTCCATCTTTTCGGCATCGGCAATCATTACGTAACCTTCTTCCGAAGGTTCTACCGATACAGTAAAATGAATGTGCTTGCGATAAGAAAGTGTACGGAAAGCGTCAGTCCAGTCTTTGATATTTTCCGAGATATCGAAACGTGACAACGTCATACTCAATTTACCATTTTCGAACTTACGGAAATCAAGAATCTGATTAATCAACCGGAGCAACACCGTCACATTTTTCTGTATGATATTCAACAGGAAACGTTCATTTTCTCCTAACTTATTACTTTCTGCCAGCTGATTGACCGGAGCTGCAATCAAGGTCAGCGGTGTACGGAAATCATGAGAAACATTCGTAAAGAAAGCCAGCTTGGCATGCGTAGCCTCTTCCAGCTGTTTGGAAAGACTTATCAACTGGTCACGCTGTTCCTCCAAGCGTTTCTTCTGGTCAGACAATTCCGCATTCAGCCTGTTCTTTGTCCAGAAAGCACGTACAACGAAGAAAAGCAGCATTGCAACCAGAACCAAAATTACAATACAGGCATACAATAACATCCTTTGCGAAGAGTAACGCATCAGATACGTATCAAGCTGCTTATCGAGAACTTCTATTTTATTATCGAGCTGACCGATATGTGCAGTCTGCATTTGCATAATGCGTGCATTCGCCTTATTGACAAGTGCTGTCGACAGCACTGTTTCACGCGTGTAATCCCGACCTTGCAAAATATTCATGGCAACTTCCATCACCTTATCACCTCCGGTAGGATAAATAAAAGTCGCATCCAACTGCCTGTTTGCTACCTGTTCTACACCATAACCTTCACCGGCCAACGCATCAATCCCAACAAACAGCATATCATGCTCACGATGCTGTTTGACGGCCGCATCGTATGCTCCGGCTGCCATTCGGTCATTATGAGCAAAAACCATGTCAATATCCGGGAATTTTGAAAGAATGTCACCAAAAGCTTTCTCGGCCGGTACTCTGAGCCATGCGGCATCAGCCGAAGCAATGAGTTTTATGTCAGGAGTTTCCCGCAATGCATCCATCAGACCTCGATGGCGTTCGAGTGCAGAAGTAGAAGCTTTCAGACCAGCAACTTCTACCAGATTTCCTTTCCCCTGCAAGCGTTCAGCAATATAGCTCCCTACCTGACGCCCGATTTCATAATTGTCGGCTCCTACATATGCGGTATATTTGTCTGAACGTATTTTTCTGTCGACCAAAACAACAGGAATACCTTTGTTATAAGCTTTCTCTATAACCGGTGTAATGGCATCAGCTTCATTGGGAGAAACAATCAACAGATCAACTCCTTCACCAATAAGACTTTCTATATCGGCTATTTGCTGAGCATTATTATCTTTCGCTGTACGGATATCAATCTTAACACCCGGATAGAACAAAGCTTCACGACGAATCTCTTTGTTCATCTGTTCACGCCATTCATCGTCACTACACTGAGATACACCAACGACATAGCGTACCTCACGGGGAGCACACCCTGCCATCAGCAAACAGAACAACGCAACAAGAACAAACAAAACATGTTTCATAGCATTCAAAGGTATTATGATAAGATTCCTTCACATGTACAGTTCAACCATCAAACAGTACTGCACATGTGAAGGACAGGTAAAGATACAAAAAATTATTTTATGACGCGATCTTTCAACGATTGCGGCAATACAGGCATTGCTCCGTTCTGAGTACAAACATAAGCAGATGTTTCTACAGCCAGCTTATGAGCTTCGCCGATAGACAAGCCACTCAATATAGAAGAAACGAATGCCGCCGTAAACGAATCGCCTGCTCCAACTGTATCGGCCACTTCAACTCTCGGTGTTTCAACAAAAGAAACATTACCCGGAGTGAAGACATAACTTCCGTTTACTCCACAAGTAAGAATAAGCATCTTCAAGTTATACTTGGCAAGTAAGATCCAGCATTTATCCTGAAGGTCAATACCCGGATAACCGAACATACGGCTTACAGTAACCAGTTCTTCATCGTTTATCTTCAAGATATTACATTTGCTAAATGAATTACAAAGAATCTCTTTGGTATAAAATCCCTGACGAAGATTAATATCAAAGATCTTCAGTGTATCTTCGGCAGGCATAGCATCAATAAAGCGATTGATCGTATCACGTGATACAACGCTACGCTGAGCCAATGAACCAAAGCAAACAGCCTTAGTATGTTTTGCCAGATCTTCCAAGGCCGGTGTATAAGGAATGTTATCCCACGCTACACCTTCCTTTATATCATAACAAGGAACTCCTTCTGCATCCAGCTCTACCTGTACTGTACCGGTAGGATAAGGCACTATCTCTACCATAGCATTCAATTTCTTTTCACGGAAATTATCTAAAATCTCCATGCCGAGTTTGTCATCGCCTACTGCACTTACAACACGGCTGTTCAATCCGAACTGTGATACATGATAAGCAAAGTTTGCAGGAGCACCACCTATTTTCTTTCCTTCTGGAAGCACATCCCACAGTGCTTCTCCCATTCCTACTACAATTGTATTTTCCATATTCTAGTTTCTGTTATCAAAGTTAGACATTACTTTTTAATTTTCAAGGTGTAGAACAGCAAATAAATAACACCGACCGTCATTACGGCTACAGCTCCATCCTGTCCCATAGCATCACTGGCAAATCCCATAAACAGCGGGAATACTGTCCCTCCGAACAATCCCATGATCATCAATCCGGAAATTTCATTTTTCTTTTCGGGTACAGCAAGCAACGCCTGTGAGAAGATAATAGAGAAAATATTAGAGTTACCAAATCCGATCAGTGCTATGGCTGTGTAAATAACAGCTTCGGCATCCGATACAAATAATCCCGCCATCGCAAGCAACATACAGATTACACTAACAACGAAGAACGAGCGTGCAGAAACCTTCTGCAAGATGATAGCTCCTGAGAAACATCCCAGCGTACGGAATATAAAATACAGACTGGTAGCAAAACCTGCCTCATCGAGTGTCATGCCCAGACGTTCCATCAAAATTTTAGGAGCAGTAGTATTGGTTCCTACATCGATACCTACATGGCACATGATACCCAGGAAGCAAAGCAAAATAAACGGACTTCCCAAAAGTTTCAGACAACTTACAAAACCTGAAGCCTTATCCGGTTTTTCTTCTTCAATAGGAGTTGCTCCCAACCAAAGAACAGCTATTACAGCTATTACCATGTATACAGGGAACAGCACACGCCATCCTAATCCGAATGTCGGCATTGCCTGAGTAGCTCCCCACATCGCAATATAAGGAGCAAGGAAAGAAGCAATTGCTTTGACAAACTGCCCGAATGTAAGTGAGCTGGCAAGTTTATCGCCCGAAATAATATTGCTCAACAGCGGATTGAGCGAAGTCTGCATCAAGGCATTTCCTATACCCAACAGTGAGAAAGAACAGAGCATAACACCGTAGTTATCTCCAAAAACAGGTATCAGAAGCGACACAAAAGTCACCACCAGACTAAGCATTACCGTTTTCTTTCGTCCGATTTTATTCATCAGAATACCCGTAGGTACAGAAAATATCAGAAACCAGAAAAATACCAGTGAAGGAAAGATATTAGCCTCCGAATCTGTCAGATTCAAATCAGCCTTTACATAGTTTGATGCAATTCCCACCAAATCAACAAAGCCCATGGCAAAGAAGCAGAGCATAATGGGAACTAATTTCGCGTATTTCAGTTTATTAGTTGTTGTCATTGTTCTAAAATCTTATATGATAAATAATATGTTTACTTTTGCTCAGTAAGTTCGATCACACAGCTATGAAGAGGTTTGAATCCGAATACCTCCAAACCAATTTTCATCAGATAATCTCCTGAAAGGACCTTTCCATTGGCTTTTAATACTGATTTTACTCCCGGCATCAGGTTGATTTCTTCTACCTTATACATTTTATTCGGATCAAGTCCCTGCAACTTAACCGGGAAAAGCTTTTCTTCAAAACGAGGATAAACATCGTAAGCAAACAAAACAGCTTTCTGCTGGTCTGTGCTAACGTAATTTACTGCCATATGATTACCTTCGTAAGGAGAAACCAAACGATACTGTTCTCCATCCAAGATGGTAGATGACAAACGTTTCCAGTTTGCCACAGCTGTCTGACAATAAACCAGTTCGTCTGCCGACAATTCCTTCAAACCAATATCAAATCCCAGCTTACACATAGAAGCTACATCTGTACGGAATTTAATAGAAGCATTTTTGTTCCAGCTTGTAACGTGTGCACACATAGCCTTAGCCGGGAAGAATTGAGAGAATCCCCACTGGATATAAATACGTTCTACCGGATCGGTATTGTCACTGCACCAAAATTCCGTAAAATGTTTCAGAGCTTCATAGTCACAACGTGCACCACCTCCCGAGCAAAGCATCAAAGGAAGTTTCGGATAATTCTCCGATACCCGTTTCATAACGTTATAAACCCCACGTATATGATCAATATAAAGACGTCCCTGTTTATCTTTTAAATAAGGTGAATAGATATTTGTTATAGGACTGTTGCAATCCCACTTGAAATATGCCAAATCAGGATTTTCTTTCATCAGTTTATCTACAACCTCATACACATAATCCTGAACTTCTGGATTGCTCATATCAAGAACCAGCTGATTACGATAGTAATAAGTTTCACGGTTAGGATAATGAATAGCCCAATCCGGGTGCTTTTCCATCAGCTCACTTTTAGGATTCACCATTTCCGGCTCTATCCAAATACCAAACTCAACTCCTGCCTCTTTGGCGTAACGTACCAGTGCAGGAACACCTCCCGGAAGTTTCTGACGGTTAGCTTCCCAGTCACCAAGACCAGCATTATCACTATTACGAGGATATTTGTTACCAAACCATCCGTCATCAAGCAAGAACATGTCAACGCCCAAGTCTTTCGCCTCTTTCATCAGTTCGGTCAGTGTAGGCTCATCAAAGTCGAATGCAGTATTCTCCCAATTGTTGAGCAACGTCATACGAGTACCTTTTCCATCCTTCAACTGGTAATTGCGTGCCCAGCGCTGGAAATTACGGCTACCCTCACCTGTACCTTTACTCAAGGTAAAAATAAATTCCGGAGTTGTAAACACTTCCCCTTTAGGCAGTTCATACACAGAAGCATAAGGATTTATAGACGGAATAACCCGCAGATTGCCCACATTGTCAACTTCGAATGTGAAGCAGAAATTGCCTGTCCATCCGATGGTTCCCATTAACACATCACCTGTATTTTCAGCAACCGGTTGTCCAAGTCCTACCATAAAGAAAGGCTGTGCATGCATGGCAGCACGACTTCCTAGCTTAGTATCGACTATTTTTTTCCCGAACTGAAGCTGCTGACTAGTCATCTGTACTTCTTTCGCCCAATCGCTGCTGAACTCTGTAAGATAATACGACGGACTGCTGAAATAAAGCATGGTAGAAGCATAGCGGAACAAAGATATCGGTTTCTTTTCCTGATGCTTTATTTCACTCCAAGTCTTAATAATATTTTCTTTCGGATAAGCTATATAATGTAAAGTAACATCTACAGGATATTTGTCATCGCGAAGTAATATATCTGTCTGAGTTCCTCCTTCCACTTGTTTGGTAGAAGAAGATACATAGTACAGCCATGTAGAAGGATTACCGTCGCTATGGGTTACTCCCCATGCCGGTTCAAAGAAGTCCTCATTTCCGGAGGTGCTGCATACTTCCCATCCACGTTCTATCACACTGGCATCAGAGGCCGGATGAACACTCCATCCCAACAGGTCAAGATCGGATTCATGAAGTAACTTCTCACCCAAGTATGACTGATAAAGCCGTCCATTAGGAGCAACCTGAAGAACAAGATCAGTCTGATCGGTAGAAATACGGATAATTTGCTTTTCGGCAGCATATGCCTGCATTCCTACCAAAGCTGCGAGAGCTAAAGTACAAATATGTTTCATGGTTTACAGGTGTATAATTAATGAAGAGAATTTTATAATAAAAAACAAGTTCAAGTTCCAAAGAACATGAAAGGACGCCAGAACCTGAACTTGCAGAGAACTGAAGCAATCTGACTGCTTACAGTCCTAATTTATAAATTTTCATATTGCTTATCTGTGCTTCACCGTTTTCTGCATAGAAACGCAAAGTGTTGTACGGTTGAGTCGGGAATACCAGATTAGTCATGGCAATACGTCCACCGTCTACAAAAATTTCAACAGAACATTTATCGACAAAAACATTCAGATGATAAGTTTTTCCTTCGCAAAGTGACAGAGGAGCCCATGTACCCAGTGCAAAGTCGTTTTTATAGTTAACAGACATTGTCTTACGGTGATCATCTGTTTCCTTTTCATGTACATTCATTTCTCCATGACGTGCCAAATCGACAATACCACTTTCAGTACGGTCGGCAACCAATTTATCTTCTTTCATATCCAGATAAACTTTTACCTTTTCGCCTTTGGCATTCAACAAGTCAAATCCAACAACTTGCGCCTTGTCAGGAGTTACATCCATTTCCAATTCATAAGCACCATCTGTCTGAGGCACAATTTCATCGATTTTATATTCCCCTTTTACTGCAAAATCATCAATATTACGGGTATCCTTACGCAATGCTTCTGTTTCCTTCACAGCATTGGCAGCCATATAGATTTGTCCGTCTTTTGTATAAAGAGACAATTCACGAGGCAAAGCATTAGCTCCACGATATTGACGGATAGGAGTTGCATTAGCATATTGCCAGTTACTCATCCAAGGAACAGCAATGATACGGTCGCCTGTATTAGAAAAACAAACAGTAGCATAATGATCTTTTCCGAAATCAAGCCATTTGGTTACTTCAGGTTTTGTATCGCATTTAAATTCTTTACCGTCGAAATCACCAACAAAATATTCTGTTGCACTACCACCAAACATACATCCTGGGTTGATATTAACAATCATTACCCATTTCATGTTATTCTTATCACCGTCAACCGGCAACTGAATAAAGTCCGGACACTCGAACTGATTTGGCTGAACACCATACCCCTTGCCAAATCCGCTTAAATATTCCCAGTCTTTCAAGTTAGAAGAAGAATAAAAACGCATCTCCTTATCTGCAGAAACAATCATATACCATTTCTGCGCCGGTTCATACCAGAACACTTTCGGATCACGGAAGTCTTTCAATCCGTCGAACGGAGTCAGAATCGGGTTTTTCTCGTATTTTGTATATGTACGTCCATTGTCGTTGCTATATGCCATACACTGAATCTGTCCGTGTTCATCACTTGCAGATGTATAAAAGGCAATCATAGCATCTTTACCGTAGCCTGCGCTGTTGTTATGATCAACGATAGAACTTCCTGAAAAGATATGTCCTAATGTATCACGAGCTATCGCCGGTTTTAAATGTTCCCAGTGAGTCAGATCCTTACTGACAGAATGTCCCCAATGCATATTTCCCCATTTTGATCCATAAGGATTATACTGGAAATACAAATGATATTCACCGTCTTTATATACAAGTCCGTTTGCATCATTCATCCATCCATATAAAGGAGTGTGATGATAAATAGGACGGTAATAATCGGTATTTGCAGTATTGAATGTATCCGACAACTGAATATTTTCCCAGCATACAGCACCAGAAGGAACCTTACCAATAGTAACTGTTGCTTCTTCAACTCCCTGAGGCAATTCGAATGGTACATAATATTCTATGCTGTCTACGGCCAGACGAACGTCCATTGCCATATCAGCAGGACTGCCAGTATCAAGTTTTACTTTTCCTTCACTTGCTGCCTCCTGAATAGGAAGCAATAAATATTTAGTAGGATGAGTTATGCGAACAATAGTCAACGAATCTCCCTGATTTTCGAATGTCAAATTACTTTTCTGTGACTGACAAGCAATCATACTGCATAAAAAAGCTTGTCCCAGGATCAGATTAAAGATTTTACGTTTCATGGTATATGCTTTTAGAATGTTTTAAAGATACTAATTTTTGATTTATCGGATATTAGCCGACTTATTTTATTTATTACGAATACCTATTGAAAACAGGATAAACCTTGTCAGCTTTTGCAAACTCTATCTTCGCTTTGCGGAGATAGAGCATACAAAACTGCTTATTAATTAAGAAACTAACTATTAAAATTTAATTTGTGCAGAGAATTCTACGGTAAACGGACGAATGTAGCTTCCAGCCATTACTGTATTGGCATATTTGCCAGCTTCTTCTTTTGTTACCAGTTCAGCACCAGCTATACTTCCTTTTGCTCCTGTCTGATTCAAGAAGTTAACAACAGAACATCCCAAAGACAATTTTTTGTTAACCTGCCAGTTCAAACCTCCAAAGGTTTCCCAACGTCCGTTGAAATAATATGCATCATTGATATTAGCATAAGTCTTACTAAAGTAACGGAAACTAGTCCAAATTTTCAAATCTTTAGTAATCATATAGCTCGGGTCGATTTCAATAATTACCTGAGGAATTTCTGCAACGATATTGCCTGTAGCATTAATCTGACCAACATATCCATCAGAGAACTTAACCGATGTTTCATACTTTTTATAAGTCGGTTTCTGATAAGTAAACAGGAAGTGCAAATCGAATCCTTTAAACGGAGTAGCAACAACGTCGGTAGTCCATCCCAAAGTCTTGATATCATAGTTAAGTGGAGCAGCCAAGATTTCATTGACACCATTTACCGCATGCTGAAGATTCAATGTTGAGTTATTGTTTGTCTTCGAAATATATGAGAACAATGAAGTCAAGCTCAACCATTCATTATTGAAATAAATTCCGGCACGTCCCAGAGGAACAGATATCTTGTCTGTATTCGGTAATGTAGCAGGTGCAAAGTTCTCGATTCTAGGATGCTGAGTAATGTAAGTGAAGTCACCGGTAAATCCGAACTTATTTGTCAATTTATACGTAGCGGCAGCACTCAATGCATAATTAAACCAATCATAACTCATCGGAGTCGGTTCGATAGATACAGCTCCAGCTGTACCGGCAGCTCCTGCTGCATAACCAGTCTGATTACCATCTACATCGTATACAGGAACAGCAGTGGCTCCAAGATAATAATTAGCAAAACGTCCGACGTAATCACCATTGGCATTTTTTACTGCGGCATTGTTTCCACGAAGTGCCTGATACTCGAAACGTGCACCATAATACAAGTTTAATCTGTCTGTTATATCCCAGTCATGAGTAAAATAAACAGCCAATTTATTTTCATGACCTTTATAATATTCCGAAGCATTCTTATTGAAATCATAATAATATCCGTTTCCAGCATAAGAACGACCGGCTGCAGTTGCAAAAGCAGGATTCCACAAACGTACCGGATAACTGCCGTCTGTAGGAACAGACTGATCATACATGGTTGTATTTGAAGCATAGTCGATGTCATAATACCACTCATTCAATCCCAAACGCCATGTTCCATTAGACAATTTACGTGACAATTCAGTAGTAAACATAAATTCATCGATGAAACCACGATTCAAACATGACATACGGCTTTGCACATATTCACCGTCATACGGCTGCATTGCTCCGTCGGCTGCTTCATACTGATAATCAATAGAGCTGTTAGTACGCTGACTCAGTTCCATAGGAGTCTGATATACACATGAACCAGTAGCATGATCGTATTTCATAACGACTTTCCATGCCAGTCCATTATCCCATTTATAATCATTCATCAAAACGAACTCACTACCCTTATTCTGTACAGCATCGTAAAGATTTGTCTTTTTCAACTCGCCTGTACGCATATCGCGGTATACCATCTCATTATCCATTGGCAAGTAAGATGTAGTACCAAGAGCGAAATCGCCAAACTCTTTTACACTACCATCACCAACATATATAAATGGAGCCGACTGGGTAGCATACATATAAACCGGATGACTGTTGCTATAATGATACATTGCTGTAAATTCACCGCGATTATCATTATAACGTTTTGTCAAAGCAAATTTGTAGATCTGAGTTCTATCCTGGAACGGAGTTGATTTGATTTTAAAAGTTCCCGGATCAAAATCCTGATAAATGCTTCCACTATAAAACCAGTCTTTTGCAATTTCACCATTCAGATTCAATGAAACTTCTTGCATACCAAAATGGTTAGTCTTATAGTTTAATGTACCATGAAAACCTTTTTGTCCCAGCTGAGTAAAAGAGTTTACGGCATAACCGATATTACCAGTAGTAATAGCAGTTTCAGAAATCTTAAGAAGTCCCACATGGCTCAAGCTGGCATCAGCACGCCACAAAGAATTTACGCTGTGAGGATTCGTAGCATAAGTAACAGGAATACCATTCTCGAGTACATTTACATCCGCAGAAGGAAGACCAATCTGAATTTCACGAGGTCCGTTAGCACTAGCAGCATTCAACATCACATTGCGGTTGCCTTCTTCTTTAGAACCACCGTTGTTGTTTGATGATTTATTTTCCTCTTGTGCATATCCATTAGCACAAACTAAAGCAAGCAGCAAGACTGCAGCTCCCATACGATTGCCAAACTGTCTTTTTTCAGTCTTCATAGCATTAAAATTTTGTATGAAAAGTTTGATTTTTTATTTGCTACAAAAGTAGTCAGACGTCTAGTTAACGGGCATAACATATGTTACATCATATAGCAAAAATGTTTCATGAAACAATTTTGTCATACGACGCAACATTTTTACAAATCTGTGTATAAGCGCCTTACACGCTGCCTATACAACAGATTTGTTTCATAGGGCATTTCTTTATGTTTCAATTCTACAGCTAACGCTTATCAAATATGATTCAGCCAGCCTCTTCAAAAAATAGACTTCTATTCTATCTATTGCAATCTATACACATTCATTGATTTAACAATATAGCTTCCTTTATCTGAACTAAAAACCATTCTATTGTATGGTTCTGCAGGGAAAACCAGATTAGTCATCACATATTCCCCTTCTTCACCAAAAGCCTCAACACTGGAACGGTCAATAAATAAACGAAGATGTATTTGATCTGTATTCCTAACAGGAGCAACAGTCACAGCAGGAAAATCACGGCTGAAACCAACAATACCACTAGCACTACGGTCCATAACAAACTGCTTACGTACTACATCGTAATACATGGCTACTTTTTCACCTTTCTCATTCATCAGAGAAAAATCAATTTTAGATGTGCCTTTGTTTTCGATTGCCATTTCTATTTCATAAGCACCTTTATTGTCTGCCAGCAAACTTGCAACTTCATAGTTACCCTTCACCTCAAAAGTTGGTATCTTTTTTTCTTCCGCACGTGCTTTCTTTATTTCAGGTGAAGGTTTACTCTTCAAATACAATTCCCCTCCTACTCTATAAAGAGTCAGGTCACGCGCCAATGTATTCGCACTACGATATTGTGTAGTAGGAACACTATTTGCATACTGCCAGTTACTCATCCAGCCCAATGCTATACAACGGCCAGCAGGAGCATTACTCCACGTAACAGTTGCATAATTATCTTTTCCCCAATCAAGCCATTTGGTCTGAGTTGGTGATTCATTCACAAACTTCTTACCATCGAACGAACCAACAAAATACTGAGCAGCACTACCTCCAAAAGGTCCTCCAGGATTCAGATTACAAATCAAGACCCATTTCTTTTCCTTACTACCTTCAACAGCGACCTCTACCAAGTCAGGACATTCCCATACACCACCATGTGCTCCTTGCATTGCTCCAAAACTACTTTCCTTCTTCCATTCTTTCAAATTGCCAGATGAATATATCTGCATTTCCTGCCCTACAGCCAACATCATCACCCAATGTTTTCCCGGAGCATACCAGAAGACCTTTGGATCACGGAAATCACGCTCAGTCGAAGTCAGTATCGGATTATGTTCATATTTAATAAAAGTCTTACCGTTATCTAAACTATACGCCATACTTTGTGACTGTACATCTCCCCATGGAGTAGATTTTGCAGATGTATAAAAAGCGACAACAGCTCCTTTTCCAAAACCAGCAGTATTATCTTTATCGACAACACAAGAACCACTGAAAATAGCTCCCCATGCGTCAGGAACAATAGCTGTGCCTTCATACGTCCAATGAGTCAAATCTGTACTTGTAGAATGTCCCCAAGTCATATTTGCCCACATCGAACCATAAGGGTTATATTGGAAATACAAATGATACACTCCATCTTTATAAAACATTCCATTCGGATCGTTCATCCATCCATACACTGGAGTATGATGATAAACAGGACGGTAAGTTTCACGATTTGAAGAATAGAACGTATCGGAAAGTTTTATTTCCTTCCAACACAATGAAGATACCGGCATACCCGTAACATCAACAGAAACAGATTTTCCCTGATATGCAGACAAATCTAATGGTACATAATAGTCAACTTTTTCACGAGCCAGACGAATATTTATGTTTTGTTCCAACTGGAATTCATTATTAACAATAATGTTAACCTTACCCTCAGGTGCATTCTCTTGAACGGGAAGAAGTAAAAACTTCTTCACCGAATCCAAAAGAATGATATTCTGTTCATTAGCTAAATGCTTGACAACCATGCTGTTCTCTGCACCTTGAACAGTCAGTGAGAGTCCTAGTGCAATAGCTAACAAACTTTTTTTTGACGAAAAATTCAAACTCATAATAATTAGATTAATAATAACTTACTTCAATATTGCTAACTTCAATGGTTCCCTCATAACTATTTATAGACCAGCAGTTCTTCTGTGTACCATAAATACGATTCGTATAGGCTACATTGTCATTGATATAAACAACACAAACAGAATTGTCTGTATAAACAGTTACATGATATTCATTATCGGCAGGAGTATTGAACAGGTATCCGTCAATTCCAGCAACAAATCCCATACCTTCTTCTCCTTGTTCTTCAAAGTTCAGTTTTTTCTTGTTACCGTTATCTTCTGGATTTACAATAATAGAGTAATACTTCTTCGAATCAGTACCACGGGCAAAAGAGAAACCAAACTTATCTGTTTTATCAGTAGCTTTTACAGTAAAGGAAATCTTATTAGCAACGTTCAAACGATTGAATAAAACGAAAGAATTTCCAGTCAATACATACTTACCTGCGTTTTCACTTACTGCGTTTTCACTTACTCCGTTTTCACTTTTAGCCATAACCTTCAACGATGAAACAGTAGTAAATTTATTATCAATACCTTGTATGCTACCCAATGATAAACTACCGTCTTCATGCTGGATGATACGGTGAGCAACCAAGTTACCAGCCCATTGAGGTTCATTCGGCTCAGCTCCGACAGCTGTATTGTTATTACCTTCACGAGTTGGACACCAGCCCCAAATATAACGATTAATACCATCTGAAGCAGTTTTTCCTGCATAAAAAGCACGAGAGTCCAAAAGACCTTCATGATCATCAGGCCATTTACCAGCGTCATTAACCGTACATGCCTTCAGTTCATCCAGCGTACGTCCTTTAAAATATTGGACTTTACGGATTGCTACATGCTTTTCTGAGTAAACCAAATACCACCAGTCACCCATCTTAAAGACATCTGGACATTCATAGAAGCGATCCCACATCATTGACATAAATACACCTTTGTGTTCCCAAGACTTCAAATCAGAAGAAACAAATTCTGCCAAAACGCCTTTTGTTCCCTGCATAGTAGAAACAATCATATGATAAATACCATCATCACCTTTGAAGACAAACGGATCGCGGAAATCCTTAACACTGTATCCATAGTCATTTCCCTGCAAATAAAATATCTTGCTTTTCGTCCATGTCTTAAAGTCAGAAGAAGTTGCCATCATCACAACTTCTTGGTTGGCAGTATGTCCTGTATAAAAAGTATAATATAACTTTTCAGAATCATTATATATCGTACTACCCGTACCTATTGCAGCATCAGCTTCCGACGCATTACCAGTAGAAATCACTTCCCCCAAAGACTGGTATGAGTCTACATTTTTTGTACTTACTCCCCAAATAGGATGATATGTTGCCTCCTGATTAGGACGAAATTCCTGCAAATACAAAATCTTAAAATTCTGTTCTATCGGATCATAAAACGGCATCGGATCGCCTGCATAACCAACATACGGTTTATAATAAGTAGTAAACTGTTCATCTGTTGAAGCAAAATATGTTGCAGTGCCATCCCAGTCTTTCTGTGTCAATATAGGATCATCATTATCATTGCAACTACCTAATGACATGAATGCAGCTAAAGCTAAAGAATATATCATTGTTTTCATAAATTACATTATTTTTTTAATGTTGTCCGATAAACATTTTACATATTCCAAATATCTGAATTTCTAAAATTCTTTTATCGGACAATCATTATTTAATTTTTATTTTGATTCACTTGTTAAATAATTAATTGCATTCTGAGTAATCTTTGCAACATTACCATGATATGAATCTGCTGAAGTATCTACTCCATAAGAATACCAATCATAACATCCAGAACCGATACAAAGTACTCCACCAGTCGTTTCACTTGAAAGGTATTCCCAAACAACTACGGCACCATCACCGCCATATCCTAGACTTACACCACCATGACTTGTTTCCCAGCTATTCAGTTCTTCATATCCTCCCCAATCGGAACCGATGTGCCACTGAGCAGTACTATTAGTTATCCGGTAGCCTGCATCACACATATAAATTCCCTTTTTACCATCAATCGTTGATATATCCACACCTTCATAAAGAGGATGAGTTTCATGATTGGTTACAAAGAAGCTCCAAGGACCTGTAGTTATTTCACCTGTCTCTTCCGACTGTCCCCAACAGTTATTAGGAGCATTTCCATCCTTGGTAATACCCAGCTTAGCTGCATAGAACGATGCATAACGAGTCAATAACAAGCTACCTCCATTTTCATAAAATTCTTTTACCTTCGAAACTGCTTGTACAGCACTCGGGGCAGCAGCTTCAAATTTATCCATTGAATCGATACCTCCATCGATATGCAGATGCCACCACATAACCTTGCAATCATTTAAATCAACTCTTCCGGTTCGAACATCTTCAAATGAGAGGTACTGAGCATTAGGAATATTCTTCAACATCCAGTTAGCAGCTTCTTTTTCTTCTGCATTTAGTTCATCTATAGAAGAAGCCAAACCTACATATACAGCACTAGGAGAATCAGACTGTACAACAGTTACAACATAAACAGCAACTGCACTCTGATAAGTAACTGTAAACTCTACTGGACTTGTAAAATCAACAGCTTGTCCTGAAGCTGGAGAAACCATTGCTCCTTGGGTTGTTTCAACCGTAGGTATAAGACTAGTAATATCGATACTCGTCGGTACACGTACCAAAATAGAATGATTTTCTTCATCAATAATACCAGTATACTCATTATTCAATTTAAATGATGTAATTCTAGCTTCATCATGCTTTACCGTAACAGTATAATCTAAATAAGCATCACCATTTGTTACTTTTATCGTTTGAGGAAAAGAGAAATTGGCAATATCTCCAACCTTCATTGAAGCTTCAGCACCATCGGAAACTTCAATTGCCGTTACCTTCATGGCATCTGTATTATAATCGACAGGTACTCCTACTACGACAGTTTTAGTCGAATTATCAATGACTCCCTGATATTCATCGAGTTGCAATGTATTCAGCCAAGTTCGCCCGTTCAACTGAAGATCTGACGTATTATCATCATCGCATCCTGCAACAAAAGCCAAAGAGAGAAGGATGAAAAAAACTTTATTAATATATTTTATTGCATTCATAATATTCATTTATTAAGATTTACAATTAAATTACCAGCCGCCACAATTCTGTGTATAATTACCATTACTAGCACTTATCTGCGCAAAAGGTATAGGCAAGTATTCATTTTTATTTTTAGTAAACGAAGCATTTGAATAAATAGCACAATTATCAGCTTCTTCTGCATAATATTTATTCAAGACCTGATCGGCTTCCCCCCAACGTACTAAATCGAAGAAACGATCACTTTCCATAGCCAATTCTACACGACGTTCAAATTTCAACATCTTCAAAGCCTCATCCTTGGTATAAGTTCCCGTATAAGGCTTCACATAGAAAGTAACACCATAAGCAGCAGGATAATCTGCAATCATAGTAGTACTTTGACCAGCACGATTACGAACTTCATTAATCAGACTAATTGCTTCATTAAGACGACCATCATTTAATTGAATCAAGGCCTCTGCACGCATTAATAAAACATCCGAATAACGCAAAACAATATGATTCATAGGACTACCCCACCAGCCACCTTTTATCAAATAATCTCCATCTGGATCTACATTGTGCTTCAATGTTACATAATAACCATAAAGACCATTACTACGACTCCAAGTAGAAGATTTATCCATCATATAATTCTTATTAAATTCATATGGGAATCCAGGCATACCTACAGTCAAAAACAGACGAGGGTCTACATTATCAGTTGTAATATCATAATCACTATTATTAAAGGTATCAAATAACGGATGACCATCCATATCAGTTCTAAAGGCATTTACCAAATTCTGACTTGGTTTATAAAAGTCACAACCACCATCTGTCACCCCTGGAATATTAGGAACAATCAATCCAAACGACCAGTTACAATTACCATTATTTGTTCCGTCATTCATAGAATATTGCATAGCCCACAATGACTCACATCCATTCTCATACTGAGGTTCCGGACGGAAATTATTATGGAAATCAGCTTCTAAATCGTATCCGCCAGCAGACATAATAGACTTCTCAGTATACTGAACTACTTTTGCCAAGTCTTCAGTGCTAATACTTGTTACCTCATTATTTTCAGGATTATCCTGACGATAGGCCTTATACAAATAAGTCTTTGCCAAATAAGCTGCAGCTGCGGCTCTAGTAGGACGCCCTTTATCGGCTTGTGTATCCGGCAGATTATCATAAGCGAACTGAAAATCATTTGCTATCTGCTGCCAGCTTTCATCATTTGTATAAGTTGTGTTAGAAAGATTATTATATTCTTCGGGAGTAAGATTTTCATCGTTTGCCAAAACAATGTGCTTGTACAACTGCTTCAGCAAGAAGTGTCCATGTCCACGTAAGAATTTCATCTCAGCAATTCGCTGCTGCTTTAGTGGATAAGTATTCTCATCAAGCTGATTCAGTAACTGTAAAGCCGTATTAGCACGAGAAATACAATTATACAAACGCTGCCACATATCACTGATATTCCATGCAGTAGTCATGACACCTTGCGAAATTTCCAATGCATGAAAAACATCACCATCTTCTGTTCCGTTTCCACCTTTATAGGCATCATCCGAACGCACATCATAATTCCACATAGAGAATGATGAGTTAATATCTTCCGCAGATATCCACACAGCATAAGCAGAAATAACCAAATTGTCTACATAAGCGGGATTCTGTAACTGCTCGTTATCGATAGTTCCTTGTGGCACTTGGTCTTCCAGAAAGCTAGAACATCCAGAGCAAGCCAACGCAAAACCTAAAACTGTCGCATATAATAAATTTCTCATAATTTTCGTTTTAATAGTTTTTCAATTTAAAAGCTAACATTAATACCAAAAGTTAAGTTCAAAGGAATCGGATAACCATAATTTGGATTTTCCGGATCAACTCCTGTAAATTCTTTACTCTTAATAGTAAGCAAGTTCTGTGCACTTAAATAAAGGCGTAAACGTTCCATTTTCATCTTCTTCGCAAAATTCTGAGGAACATTGTAACCTATCTGAAGGTTACGTAATTTCAAGAATGAACCATTTTCCACAAAATAGGTAGATACACGTTTTTCATTATTGACATCATCACGTGACAATGCTGGAATATCCGAATCAGGATTAGTCGGCGTCCATGCATCAAGCACTCGTTTTCCTTTATTTAAGAAACCAATATTCAGCCCACTCCATAAGTCTGTTTCCTTTTTTAAATCACTAATTACATCAACTCCCTGCACGCCTTGCCAAAACATTGTCAAGTCGAAATTTTTATACTCTAAATAGATATTCAATCCATAACTGAATGCTGGTGTCGGATTATAAATCCACTGCTGATCCTTTTCGTTGATAACACCATTACCATCCAAATCACGCCAGCGAATACGTCCCAAGCCAGCCCCCTCTTGAGTTGCGTGATTATCAATTTCTGCCTGTGATTTGAAGATACCATCTGCCACATATCCTACCTGTGCACCATTGGGATGCTCAATTACACTTTCTACCCCATTACCTCCAAATGTACCGTTTGCAGCAACTGTTGCAGGAAGAGCAGTTATCTTATTACGATAAGCAGAGATATTACCATTCAAATCGTATTTCAAGCCAAATGCTGTCGTATTACGATAACCTAAGTTCAACTCGAAACCTTTGTTTTCCATTTCTCCGGCATTAATCCACTGAGTGCTGCCTTCACCCATAGCTGCAATACCTGCCATTTGAACAAGAATATCTGTTGTTTTCTTATAGAACCAGTCGAATGATCCATATAAAGTCTGATCAAACAAAGAGAAATCAAAACCCAAGTTTGTCTGAGTGGTAGTTTCCCATTTAATATCATCGTTTCCAATCTGGTTACGTTTAAATCCAGACTGAAGAATACTACCTCCATTTGTGCCAGCAATATCATAAGAAGTTCCGTAGCTTTGTCCTCCAGACTCAGTTACACCATAATTAGGAACATAAATAGTATAACGAGCTATATTTGAAATTTCTTGATTACCTGTCTGTCCCCATGAAGCACGAATTTTTAAATCATTCAGCCAAGTAAGCTCCTTCATGAATTTTTCATTGCTAATACGCCATCCCAATGAAACAGACGGAAATGTAGCATAACGATTATTTTTATCAAAACGAGAGGAACCATCACGACGAACAGTCAAAGAAAATAAATATTTATCATCATAGGTATAGTTTAATTTACCAAAGAAAGAAACCAATGAATAACCTTCACCCGATCCATAAGCCTGAGCTGTTCCTGTACCTGCATTAGGCCACATATAATCAGGATTTAATATACTATAATCTTCTTTATAACCAGAGAACCAACTATCATCTTCACGATTCAATTCCATACCAACCATCACGTCGCCACGATGTTTACCTACTTCTAAATTATAAGTAGCAACAGCGTTCCACATCCATTTTGTCCAATGTTCTTGTTTTGCTTCTACTGCATTTTTATCATTTGCAACATTTCCTTCTGTAATAGGATAAGTAAAAATACGTTGTTGCTTTTGAGAATAATCCAAACCAAATGTAGAACGGATATTAAAACCTTTAAACGGATTTAAATTAATATATGCATCTCCGAACATACGCCAATAAGTATAACGATTATCCGAATTTCTATCCAAACGCGCTACAGGATTTTCACGGTCAGGATAACCACCTACAGGTCCCGCATAATTACCGTTAATATCATAAACCGGTAAAGAAGGATTAAACTGTAATACATTTTGCAAGAAACCTTCTGGAGCCTGTACTTCAGAAGTACGGTTCAAAGTGAAATGCTCTCCAACAGTCAATACTTTTCCAATCAGGTTATAGTCTGAATTCATACGAGCAGAGAATCTCTCAAAATCAGTATCTTTTATAACACCCAGATTCTTATAATATCCAAGAGAAAAGAAAGAAGATCCTTTTTCCGACCCATTACTTACTGATACATTATATTGCTGAATAACACCTGTACGAGTCGTTTCATCAAACCAATCTGTGTCTGCTGACGGAACTGTGTTATTAGAGTCAAGAAAACGAGACATACTAATACTGTTCAATTTTGGATAGCCATTACTATCATATCCCCAATCATATTTATATCCCAAGGGGTTAGTATTTGGGTCCTGACCACCATTTACATAAGCCTGCCACATTGCCTGACCATATTCTTCTGCATTCAATACCTCCATTTTATTATTATACATAGAAGCAGATACCGACGCGTCAAAATTTATTTTCAACTGACCTTCTTTTCCTTTTTTAGTTGTAATGATAATCACACCATTGGCAGCACGAGAACCATAAATAGAAGCTGAAGCCGCATCCTTTAAAACTTGAATTGATTCTATATCATTACCATTCAATTCATGCATTCCACCTTTAGTAGGTACCCCGTCAATAATATAAAGAGGGTCATTGTTATTTAATGTACCAATACCACGAATACGAATTGTTGTTGAACCACTAGGATTACCATCGGCCGTAATATTCATACCAGGAACACGACCTTGCAAAGCTTTCATCGGATTATTTTCATTCTGCTTAGATAAATCATCCATACTAACAACAGATACGGCACCGGTCAAATCTGCCTTACGCTGAGTAGTGTAACCTGTTACAACAACTTCATCCAGTACTTCTGTGTCTTCTTCCAGCACAATGTCCAATACATTTTGAGCTTTTACGACCTGAGTTTTAAAACCTATATAGGAAATAGAAATTTCCGCACCCTGCTTTACAGTTAAAGAAAACTTACCATCAAAATCGGTAATCGTACCATTGGTCGTACCTTGTTCAAGAATAGTTGCTCCAATAATAGGCTGTCCATCAGATTTGGAAACGATAGTTCCCGACACTTGCAAACTTTGTGCTTGCACTACCAAACACACCATGAGAAGGAGTGTTAAAAAGAATGATCTTTTTATGCTTTCCATTTACACAATAGATTAGGTTTAACATTTATAAATTTCACACTGCCGTTCAAAACGGTATTGCAAATGTATACAGAGCTTAGTAAAAGGAATATAATAAATGTTTCATCCTCGATTAAAAATGATACATGCAACATTTTTAATCGAGGATGAAACATTCTTACTCAAAGAACGGAATTTCGTTCTATTGTTTTTTATTTTAGAAAGCCTCCTTACGTTTCTTACTTGTAGCTATCAGATATATACCTAACAAAATAAGAGGCAGACTCAGCAGTTGTCCGATATTCAAAGTCATATTCACTTCTTCTGCAACTTGCGGATTTTTCATAAATTCCAGTCCAAATCGTGCACCAAAGAAAATCAAGAGAGAAACTCCAGTTATCAGACCTATCCGCTTTTGAAGGTGAAATTTGTAATACATCAGCCATGAGGTTACTAAGGCTATCAAGCAATAGAGCATTTCGTATATCTGTGTAGGATGACACGCTTGAGCTTCTCCATTCTGATTATACAAAGCTTGCCATTCACGAGAACGCACAAACTCAAATCCCCAAGGTAATGTAGTCGGGAAACCGAATATTTCCGAATTCATCAGATTTCCGAAACGGATACACATGCAGACCACAGCTACCGCCGGAATCATACGATCGAAAAGCCACCACACATTTTTTTTCGTAACTTTCTTTGAGTACCAAACCAAAGCCAAAATCAAGGCAAATACTCCTCCATGACTGGCAAGTCCTCCTTTCCAGATTTTCAAAATCTCCAACGGATGTGCTCCATAATAATCCCACTCATAAAATAAGCAATGTCCTAATCGAGCTCCTATTACACTACTTACTATACAATATACAAACAATTTATCTGCCCAATAGTCAGGATATCCTTCTTTTTTAAATAAACGCGATACTATTTCATAAGCGAAAATGAATCCGAGTCCCCACATCAATCCATACCAACGAATTTCAAGGGAGCCTAAATGTACCAGAACAGGATCTACATCCCAAACAATACTTGCTAACGTCATAATTTATATTTCTTTGATATAGCCACAAAGGAACAAAAAAAATCTCTTTCCCGAAACGATACAGGAAAGAGATTTCAAAGTTATCTGAAAATTAATTATACCAAATGAGCAATCAGTTCTTCACGGTCACCTTCCAACAAATCGATAACCGGAACTTCAATCATTGTATAGCATCCCGGCTGCTGTTTCATAGAAGCACGGGCAACACATACCAATACTTGAGCTGTAAGAGCCGGATTGTTGATCTTCATATCGAATTCGAACAACTGATTATGTGTCTTTCCAGATACACCCTTACGTACCAAGTTAACGCCATGACCAACATCATTCAAATCGTCTACACAAGGAACCTGAATTACATGAGTCTCGTCATTCACAAAATAAGGATCAGCTTTGATAGCAGTTTCTACAGTCTTGAAGTCTGCACCTTCTTCCAGTTCCACATAAACCATACGGCGATGAATACCTGTTCCAACTGGAATTGTCATAGACAGTGCATCTTTCACGCCAGCAATAGCACGTACAGCTACAGAGTGTCCCATACTACGTCCCGGACCAAAGTTTGTATAAGTAATACCTTTAGGAGCAATAGCCTGCAACAAAGCGCGAACTACAGAATCACTTCCCGGATCCCATCCTGCAGAGATGATAGATACAGCGTTGTGAGCTTTTGCTGTTTCTCCCAAAGAACGACGTAAATCTGTTATTTGTGTATGGATATCAAAGCTATCTACAGTATTAATACCCAAAGCCAATATTTCTTTTGCATACTTTTCTACGCTACGGGTTGGAGTAGCAAGAATAGCAACATCAACATTCTCCAATTCTTTTATATCCTTTACTACCGGATAGTTAGCCAACTCTGCCGGCTTGTTTTCAGCTCCATTACGACGTACAATACCTGCAACTTCGAAATCAGAAGCAGCTTCGAGTGCTTCCAATGTAAACTTTCCAATATTTCCGTAACCTACTACGGCTGCTCTAATTTTTCCCATATTATTTTTGATGTTTGAATTAATTCTATATTTTAACACCGCAAAAATACAAAATTAGAACAATTCTAAACAAACACTGTGGCAGTGATTTTGAAATAATTCTGCACAAACTTACAATTTATAACTTTCTTATGCCTATTTTTGTATTAAAATAATAAATTATCAGAAAAATATGATTGAATATATCAAAGGAGAACTTACCGAAATCACGCCAGCAATGGCTGTCATTGAATGTAACGGCTTAGGATATGGTATTAATGTGTCCTTGAACACCTATTCTGCCATTCAAGGGAAAAAAGAAGTCAAACTTTACATTTATGAATCAATCAGAGAAGATGCATATATATTATATGGATTTGCAACCAAGCAGGAAAGAGAACTATTTCTGTTACTAATAAGCGTATCAGGTATAGGAGGAAATACTGCCCGCATGATACTTTCGGCTCTCACACCTTCTGAACTTTGTAATGTAATAAGCAGCGGAAACGATAAATTGCTAAAGACCGTCAAAGGAATCGGATTAAAAACCGCACAACGTATCATTGTTGATTTAAAAGACAAAATTTCAGCTACAGACATCGGTACATCAACAACATCAGCTCCTATTAGCATCACCGCCAACAATGAAATTTATGAAGAAGCAATAGCTGCATTGACGATGTTAGGATTTGCACAAGCGCCATCACAAAAGGTAGTGGCAGCAATATTAAAAGAAGAGCCTGATGCAGCTGTAGAAAAAGTAATTAAGCTAGCACTGAAAAGGTTATAAGGCAATAAGGGAGTCAAAACTTGTATCCTATTCAAGAATACTTAATTCGGTTTTGGCACCCTTAAAAAGTATATATCAATACTCACTAGGAGATACCCCAAAATACAACTTAAAGCTCTTACTGAAATAATGAGGATCATTAAATCCCACTCGATAAGCTACTTCTGCAATACTATATTTATGTTCATTTAGTAATTGCACAGCTTTATTCATACGCATTTCTTTAATATACATAATTGGAGATTTCCCAGTTAAAGATTTAAGTTTTCCAAAAAATATAGTACGACTGAAATTAAAATTTTCCACGAGCAAATCTACAGATAAATCAGGGTTACTAATTTCCCTTTCCATAATTTCATTCAATTTAATTAGGAATTCACGATCTTTATCGTTTAACCCATCAATAATCGACTCATTCTGCACTTCATTTACTTTTTTCAAATCGTGTGAACAGAAAAATGTTTGCAACTCTTTCCGACGCGCCAATAAATTATTTACTCTTGTTTCCAAATAACTTACACTAAACGGTTTGGTTATGTAACTATCAGCTCCTCCTTTTATGCTTTGCAGCTTAGTTTCCATATCAGTTTTAGCTGTTAATACAATAACAGGTATGTGACTAGTAGCTAAGTTTTCACGCAATTCAGTGATTAATTCTATTCCATCTTTCTCAGGCATCATTATATCACTTATGATAATATCAGGAATACACGTTACAGCTTTTTCTAAACCTTTTTTACCATCAGGTGCTTCAATAATTCTAAATTGAACGCTAAATATATTACGTAAAAAAGAGCGTAGTTCTTGATTATCCTCTATAATCAACATTGTTTTTATATCTGCAAAATCAGATTCTCCCCCATCTTCATACATTTCGACCTCAGAATTATCAGATTGCACATCATCGTCCAAAACAAAATCAACATCCTTACCAAAATGTTTTCTACCCTTTTTAAAATTAATACTAAAGCAACTTCCTTCGCCTACTTTACTTTCCACATATATTGAGGCATGATGCATATCTGCCAATTCTTTTACAAATGATAATCCAATACCAGAACTATTATTTTTATCAAACAAATTCTCAAATCGTATAAATAAGGTTTTCTTTCTAGAATCGGAAATACCAATTCCTTGATCTTTAACTCCAACAGTAACAATATTTTTACCCTCACGTACAAATACTGTTATTGATTTATTGGGTTTGGTATATTTAAATGCATTCGAAAGAAGATTAAATATAATTTTTTCAAATTTATCTTTATCTACCCAAAGATCAACAAAAACAGCTGAACTTTCAAACTTAAAATCAATCTGTTTTTCTTTTGACAAAGCCTGAAAGTTTTCCATTATCCTACGAGTAAAAAAAACAATATCAACCAATTCCACACAAAGCTTCATTTTATTATTCTGAATCTTGCTAAAATCTAAAATTTGGTTTATTAACCTCAACATACGCTGAGTATTTCGTTGTACAACAATTAATTGCTCATTAACATCTTCATTTATATGCAAATGTTTTAAAATATATTCTATAGGTCCTTCAATCAAAGTAAGAGGAGTACGTAACTCATGTGATATATTTGTAAAAAACTGAATTTTTAAATCACTAATCTGCTGTTCAACAAACACTTTATGTTTTAGTTTAAAAATAAAAAATAAAATATATGTTCCACCAGATAATAAACTTAAAAAAATAAGTACATACAAAACAAAAGCATATGGAGTTTCCCAAAAAGAAGGAAGTATCTCTATAGCTAATGTTCTCTCATTATCTACCCATACCCCTTCACTATTTGTTGATTTCAGATGAAAAACATATTTTCCATGAGGCAAATTAGTATAAATTGCCTCTTGTCGCTTCACACCAGTCCTAAATTCCTTATCAAACCCTTCTAATTTATAAGCATACAATATATTTTCTGTATCAGACATATCAAGAGCTGCAAACTTAATAGTAATCATATGTGTACTATGAGGTATTTTTACACTCTTACACGCATTTATACTATTTATCAAAATGCAAGAACTATCTCTAGCAGATAAGACTTTATCATCTAATTGCAAAGAGGAAAAATAAATTGGAGGGATAAAAGTATTTTTAAAAATATTCTCAGGATTAAAATAAAATAGACCTCGATTAGTGCCTATCAATATCTCACCTTCACTATAGGAAGCAATTCCTTCACTAAATTGAATATTAAACATAAAAAACTCATTCTCATAATATTCAAATGTCTTTTCTGATAAGCTAAATTTTATAACTCCTTTTTCTGTTACTAACCATAAATGTCCTGTAGTATCAGGATAAATGGCATATACAATATCAGCAACTAAACCATCTCGAGCAGAATAATTTTTGAACGTAATTTTTTCGGTTTCAGTATTAATAATCTCAGTCATTCCACCTCCATAAGTTGCGGCAAAAATTTGTCCATTTTCTAAGCACAAAGTCATATGCACATCATTATTACTTAAGCTATTACGTTGATCTGCCATATGACAAAATGAAGAAAAAGAGATTTCTTCTGGTTGTGAATAGCTTGCATCAAACATTAAAAGCCCTGAAGTTGTAGAAATCCAAATCCGTTTATGAGAATCTTCCGTGATATGTCGTACTTTATAAAATTTATCAATAGGATATTGAGATAAACGATTTCTATAATTTATAAAATATATCTTTCCATCAGCTCTTTTTTCTATTAAATTAATTCCTCCTCCATAGGTCGCAACCCATATACGATCAAAAGAATCTTGAAAAATAAAATATACATTATCATTACTCAAACTATATTTATCAGAGTTGTCATAACAATAATGTTCAACCGCAAACCCTCCATCTGACTGAGGTTGAAGCCGAAAAATACCATTACCTTTGGTAGATAGCCAAAAAATACCTTTATTATCTTGAAAAATATTATAGACTTTCCCTATTTTAATATCTTCTCTTTCTTTTTGTACTATTTTTCCAGAACGTGATAAATAACCTAACTTTTTTTTATGTTTATCCAATAATATGATTTCCATATTACGTGTTCCAATCCAAATGCGCTGTTCCTTATCTACATAAAGTGCTCTTATTTCATTTCTAGCAGAATTTATATCATAATTATCCAAAGAAAGCAGCTGAAAAGGATTATGTTGAAAAATAATTTTTTTCAATCCTCCCATTTGAGTACTTAACCAAAGATTTCCTTGTCTATCAATTGTCGCACAATAACATCGGTCATTAGACCTCCACATATATTTATCTTTAATCGTATTAAAAGGAATCAGCTGATTATTCTCCCTGTCATAATATGAAAATCCACCTCCTTTGGGGTGTATCCAAAGAATATCATTTTTATCTTCAAAAACAATCGCTCCAGTTTCTGTCATCAAAGGATTACCATACTCATCATGTATTAAAAAATAAGTAACTTCATTCTTTTGGATATCAAACATGCTAATTCCAAAAGTAGAATGATTTATCCAAATCAATCCATACCCATCTATATATAAATCATGTATTTTATCGTCTGGCAACTTTGAATAGTTTTCCTTACAAACATGAATAATCTGCTGACCTTTTTCTATAAAAAAACCATCTGTGTCCGTAACATATATATAGGTATCAGAGCCGTATCTTCTTATATCTACAATGTTTGCTTGCGTATCTATTCTTTTTAGCCAGAACAAATTAGAACCTTTATGGCATTTCCATAAATTTCCTTTTTCTGATCCTAATATAAAACAATCTTCTTTTTCTATAATAGAATAAAAAGCAACATTTCGACTATCATCCTGCTTTTGTTTTGCCAAAATATGTTTCACACTTTCTAAAGAATAAATACCATTATCCGTCAATATCCATTCTTGCAACGATTTATCCTGATACACCCTATTTATTTTTCTTACTCCATAAGATTTATATAAATAAGGAAATCTATTTATACTCAATTTCCTTGTCTGTAAATCGGAAAATACTCTTACAGCTGTACCATCATTTTTCTTAAGCCAAACTACTCCACTAGAAAAGGCTTCTATTGCAACAAAATTTTCTTGATCTCCTAAAGTCTCAACAGCAATAAAAGTTTCATTAGTTGGATCAAACCGATAAACAGAATTATCATAGCATAAAATCCACAAAAAGCCAAACGAATCTTCTTTCAATGATAATATTCTGTCATTAGAAAAAATAACTTTATCATTAGAATAAGATTTGTAATTTTTAAATCGGTATCCATCAAAACAGCTTAAACCATTCCAAGTAGCGAACCATAACAACCCTTGACGATCTTGTATAATATCGTTTACTAATCCATGTCCAAGACCATCTTTAACTGTATAATCAGTAATTGCATAATGAGAAATATTAGTAGCTTGTATAGAGCAGAAAAATAAAAACAATACAATAAAAGAGTTTAGAGTTTTCATAGATACCATCTTTGTTTCTAACAAAGTTAAGAATAACAAAGAAAGTAGCTATACTCCTTATAAAATTTAACACTTACCTATAAAATTACAACAATATCATATCTATATGTGCTAGAAAACATAATCCGATAAAAAATACACTAAAGATGTCAAAAATTCCACTTAAAAATATTTCTTATTTTCTTCCTTTGAATAACACATTTAAAGTTTAATCACATGAAAAACATTAAAACCTTAACTCATTCTTTAAACAGAAAAGCTAATAGGCATTTTTTTACAAAAGAACTATTAGTATATAGCTGTTCACTGGGAATAGCTTGTTTTCCTTTATCTGTTCTAGCCGAAAATGACATTAATTCCAATTCATTTTCCAGTGCTCAACAAGAAAATAGAATAATAAAAGGAAAAGTAATTGACGAAAAAGGAGAAACACTGATTGGAGTTTCCATTTTGGTAAAAGGAACAACTATAGGAACGGTTACTGATTTTGACGGTAACTTTTCATTGGAGGTTCCTAAAAACGGAACACTTGTCATTTCTTATGTAGGATATAAATCTCAAGAAATTAAAGTTTCTGGACGAACAGATTTTGCAATAACATTGGCTTCTGACAATAAGTTATTAGACGAAGTAGTAGTTGTTGGTTATGGAGTTGTAAAAAAATCAGACTTAACAGGCTCTGTAGGAAGTGTAAAATCAGAAACAATTGCTGCCAAAGGTTCCACATCCGTAATGGAAAGTTTGCAAGGCCAAGTAGCCGGAGTTAATATTTCACAGTCATCAAGTCGTGCCGGAGATGGTTTTAAGATTCAAATACGTGGAAAAAGCTCTTTAAATGAGGCTGAACCTTTATATGTAATTGATGGTGTAGTATGTGACAACATGGACTTTCTAAACCCTATGGATATTGAAAAAGTGGATGTTTTAAAAGATGCATCATCTACAGCTATTTACGGTTCCCGTGCTACTAATGGAGTTGTAATGATAACAACTAAAAAAGGAGCAAGTGATGAATCCAAAGCTACAGTTAGCTATGATGGTTACTATGGAGTAAAAACAGTCGCTAACATGCCTGACTTTATGGATGGAGACAGTTTCCTAAACTGGAGATTTTGGCGATATCTAGAGTCATCTATGGATGCAAATACCGGGCAGACCACTTGGAATATGACAGATGCTAATTACGAAAACTTCTGGGGAGGAGGAAGCCCTGTCATAAAAAGCATGTATCAAAACAAGAACTACACTGATTGGACAGATCTAGTAACACGTACGGGAGCTCAACAGAATCATTTTGTAAATATTACAGGTAATGCAAAAAATATAAGTTATCGCGTTGGGCTAGGTTATCAAGATGAAAAAGGCGTACTTTACGACGGATATAATCGTTGGAACTTGAAAGGAGCAGTAGATCATAAAATATCAGATAAGGTATCAGCAGGATTTTCTACTAATATGGCAACTTCACTGAAAGAAAGTGGAAGTAATTATTCGGTGTTATCAGGTTTCCGAATGACACCTACCATGCCTGCATTCTATTGGGAAGGAGATAATATAGGACAACCTATAAGACAGCCAGGAAAAGATGAAGCAATATATCCTAACGGTGGTGGTCCAACATCAAATATAAATCCCCTAGTAGATAGAGAAAACTCTAAGGACAATACTCGAGCTTATGATATTATGGCTAATTTATATCTACAATATAGCCCGATTAAAGAACTGATTCTCAAAACAACTTTCTCCCCTATGTACTCTAAAACAGAACGAGGAACATTCTACAATGGAGATACTCAATATCGTTCTGGAAAATCCAATATGGCAGAAAAGTATAATGATGGAGTATTCTCTTATACATGGGATACTCAAGCTAATTATATCAAAACTTTTGGAGATCATAGCATCAATGTACTAGCTTTGTTCAGTGTATATGATCAAAGAAAAGAAGGAGATTATATGGGAGTTGTAGATATGCCTTTTGATGTTGACTGGCATAATTTAGGCTCGGGAACCGTTCAGAATCAATCAAGTTATTACGAACGGATGACAATGCTTTCTTACGTTGCCCGCCTCAACTATTCATACAAAGGAAAGTACATGGCTACCGTATCTTCTCGTTGGGATGGAAGTTCTAAATTCCAAAAAGAGAACCGCTGGGGAATGTTCCCATCAGCAGCCTTAGCATGGCGTATTTCAGAAGAAAACTTCATGGAATCCACAAGGAACTGGTTAAGTAATCTGAAATTACGTGCCAGCTTCGGTGTAACTGGTAATAATGCTGGAGTCGGACCATATGATACTCAAGCTTTAGCAAATATCAAGTATTATTACAATTATGGAGGAACTGTTGCAAACGGATTTGGATATACAATGATTAATCCAGATTTAACATGGGAAAAAACAGTAGAATTTAATGTAGGTCTTGACTTTGGATTATTTAATAACCGTATAAACGGAACCATTGACTTATACAATAAAAATTCTAGCGATTTGTTAATGGAAATGCAGACACCTTTTGAATTAGGTTCATATACAGGAGCAATAATTAGTAACGTAGGAAAGGTTAATAATAAAGGTATCGAAATACAATTAAATACACTCAACGTACAAACTAAAGATTGGAATTGGGAAACTTCGTTCTCATTCGCACGCAATATCAATACCATAAAAGAATTAAATGGCGGAAAAGAAGACTTAGTTGGTAACAAATGGTTTATCGGACAGCCTATTGATGTAGTATATGGATATAAATATATGGGAGTTTGCACAAGAGAAGAAGCACAAGCTTTTGCCAACGACCCCAATATGAAAACCAAATTCTATGAGGGAGAAATGAAAATATATGATAAAGACGGTAATGGAGAAATCAACGCTGACGACAAGATGATTCTTGGTCATTGTGCACCAACATGGACAGGCAGTTTCGTATCCAATTTAGCCTATAAAAACTGGGACTTTAGCGTGAACGTATATGTAAGTCAAGGAGGAACCGTATATTCTCCTTTCATGGGAGAATTCACAGACTATTCTCAACGAGGAATGAACAGAATAAAAATGGATTTCTACATACCAGAAGGAGCTCCTAAGTTAGCAGAAGATGGCTCTATCACTACCCAAGAAACAACTCATTATGGTGAATATCCATTCCCAACTAACGGAACCAACGGTAAAGGAGGAGGATCTTTTTGGATGAGTGGAGAAAATGAAGACCGCGCACAAAACTTTGTAGATAATTCGTACGTTAAAATTAAAAACATTACATTAGGTTACACATTCCCTAAAAACTGGTTACAAAAATTACATATTTCCAACCTTCGCGTTTTTGCTAATATTTTGAATCCATTAACATTTACAAGCTATAAAGGTTTTGATCCTGAATGGGCAGACGCAGAAGTTGGTGATGGAACTGGCGGTGTAAGTTCTAGAAGTTGGCAATTTGGTATTAACTTAAAATTCTAATAATCGTTATGAAAAAATTATATCTATATACAATGATTGTATCATTGGCCTTTACTTCTTGCTCCGATTTTTTAGAGCAGGATAATAGATCAAATGTTCCTTCTGATGAATTTTATAATACAGCAAACGGATTTAGCAGTCTAACAAATAGTACATACTCTTCAATGCGTGAGTTATATAATGTACAACCACAGATGTTCGTTGCTGGAACTGATTTATATGCTGATGGAAAAAGTCAGGGAGTTGTTATGGGACAGTATACATTCACAACCGATGACAGTAATATAAAAGACTTCTATGTCAGTTGCTATAAAGGCATTCAATTAGCTAATAGTGTTATTGCTTACGGAGAAACAACAGAAGACTCTCAACAACGTTTACAATATATCGATGAAGCTCGTTATATTCGTGCATGGTATTACTTCCAGTTAGTGCAACAATTTGGTGGTGTAGCTTTAAATACTAAAATGTTCGATTATGCAGAAATGAGCCACGCCCGTTCATCATTAAAAGATGTATATAAGTTCATTATTGATGAATTCACTTATCTGGCCTCTGAGCAATCTCACTTATTAGAACGTTCAGCCTCAGGAGTAGGAAGAGCTAACAAAAGAGCTGCTGCCTTTTATGCAGCAAAATCCTATTTGACACGTGGATGGCTGGATGGAACCGATTATGAAGCACAAGAAGAAAATATCGCAGAATCAAATGATTTTGAAAATGCTATAACTTACTCTATGCAAGCCATCAATGGAGAAGTACCTACACTATCAATCGAAGAAGCATTCGATATAAACAATGAGGATAATTCCGAATTATTCTGGAGTGTACAATTCAGTAGTTCATCTGTAGAAGATCCTGTAAAAGATGGCTCTTATCAACAAGCTCAATTTGGTGCTTATCAGGGTGGATCTGAAAAACCAAGGAATAAGGCCATAGACGGTAATTTTGCACCTTCATTACGTCTGCAACAATTATACACAAGAGGTGACGGACGATTGGAGCAAACATTTATGTTAGAATTTCATGAGGCATATTTTGACTATTACACTAATCCTACAAGTAAAATCTTATATTATTATGCACCAGCATGGGCTACAGATGAAGATATTGCAGCATGGAGAGCAGATGATCCTAATGGTATAAAAACAGAAACAATAGTAAGTAAGACAATTGCCGAAGGAGGTATTGCTCCTTCCAACGGACAACCTGCAACTTATAAAGACAGACGTTCTCAAGATTTTGGGAATGCATGTATAAAAAAATTCGATGACTATACTGAAACGTCAATCGCCAATCGTAGTACTCAATGCAGCATGCACGATGTCGTATTAGCCCGTTTGGGAGAAGCTTATTTAATCGCAGCTGAAGCGTATTATAAAAACAACCAGCCTGATAAAGCTGCCGAAATGATTAACGACCTAAGAAAACGCCCTGATACAGTAAAAGAAGGATTTGAAAATGATATGCTTGTTAATGCAAATGATATCACTATCGATTTCATTTTAGACGAACGTGCTCGTGAATTAGCAGGTGAATATGTCCGTTGGACAGATCTAAAGCGTACTCATAAATTGGTAGAATACGTTACACAATATAATGAAGATGGAGTTTCAGAAGCAGCAATGACCGGTCCTGATGGAAAATATAAAATATTACGTCCTATTCCTCAAGCTGCAATTGATTTGAATCAGGCAACTATAGAACAAAATCCAGGTTATTAATAAATAATAGTACATAAGAGCCATGTATATAAAAATATGCATGGCTCTTTCAATAATAGAAATCATATGATACGTACATTACTATTAAGTACTCTCTCAGTTTTATACCTAAATAGTATCGGACAAAATGTCTCCTATTCTCCAACTTCACTTAATACTTGGGGAGACCAAGGCAACGGTACATATATAAATCCCATATTGAATGCTGATTACTCAGATCCGGATGTTATCCGCGTCGGAAATAAATACTATATGGTAGCATCCGACTTCCATTTTTTAGGGATGCAAGTCCTTGAATCTGAAGATATGGTCAACTGGAAACTATTGTCACAAGTATATTCACGCTTCGACTTTCCTGGATGGGATACAAACGAACACTATGCCGGAGGATCATGGGCTCCTTCAATCCGTCATCATGATGGAAGGTTCTGGGTTTTCTTTTGTACCCCAGACGAAGGATTATTTATGTCGAATGCTGCAAACCCTGCTGGTCCATGGAGTCCGTTAGTAAATGTCTGTCATGTAGAAAAGTGGGAAGACCCTTGTCCTTTTTGGGATGATGATGGACAAGCATATCTTGGAAGAAGTATTCATGGTGCAGGACCTATCATTATTCATAAGATGAGTCCAGACGGGACCAAATTGCTCGATGAAGGAAGAACTGTATACACAGGACCTGTAGCAGAAGGAACTAAAATACATAAAATCAATGGTTATTATTATTTAAGTATACCAGAGGGAGGAGTTTCCGAAGGATGGCAAACTGTTTTACGTTCGAAAAACATATATGGCCCATATGAGAAAAAAGTTGTTTTAGAACAAGGTAGTACAAATATCAATGGGCCTCATCAGGGAGCAATGGTAGATACTCCGTATGGAGAATGGTTCTTTTTTCATTTTCAACAATACAAACCATTGGGCAGAGTGGTACATTTGCAACCTATGCACTGGAAAAATGGCTGGCCAGTTATCGGTGTAGATATGGATATGAATGGCATCGGTGAACCTGTAACCGTTTGGACTAAACCACGTACTGGTAAACAGAGCATTATAACAGTCCCACAAACTGATGATGACTTTTCTTCGGAAAAGCTATCCTTGCAATGGCAGTTCAACCATAATCCTGAAAATAAAGCATGGTCGCTTACCGAGCAAAAAGGAATGCTTACCTTTCATGCATTAAGAGCCAGTAGCTTTAAACAAGCCCGTAATACACTGACACAGAAAACGATGGGATACAAAGGAACAGCAACTACAAAAATGATTTATACAGAACTAGCTGAAGGACAGTATTGCGGACTGGCTTGCATAGGTAAGGAAAATTATCTTATTGGTATCGCAAAACAGAACGGCAAAACATTTTTGTATTTTGAAAAAGACGGTATCATAAAACAAAAAGAAACTATTTCTGGAGAAGACATTTATTTACGTCTGGAAGCTGACGCAAAGGAAAATAACTATCAATTTCTAGCTAGTCAAGATGGAAAATCATACAAAGAAATAGGCACTTCTTTCAATATGAAGTTCGGCAACTGGAAAGGTGTAAGGATTGGACTCTATTGTTATAACACCCAGTCTGCTGACGGAAAAGTTGCTTTCGACTGGTTCCAATATGAACACGACGGACCTTCTATACAAAACAAACATTAAATAATAAACAATTATGAAACTAGTAAAATATCTTTTTGTACTGGGTAGTGGCATCTTCGCAGCATGCGGTTCTCCACAACAACCCATTGCTTCCCCTACTCCTCAAGAGGAAATCATCAACAATATCGCACTCACTTCATTTCCTGACAGAACATTTATAATAAATGTACCTCAAGATACAAGCAGTGCACGGACTTTACTGCAAGCAGCAATTGATTCTTGTTCGGTTGCAGGAGGCGGAACAGTAAAGATTTCAGAAGGACATTATTTCCTTAATGGTCCGTTACATCTGAAAAGTGATGTCAATCTGAATTTAGCAGAGGGAGCATACCTGCAATTCAGTGGTAAATCTTCCGATTTTCTCCCCGTTGTCCTCACTCGTTGGGAAGGAACAGAACTTTATGGACATTCACCTATGATTTATGCTTATCATGCTAATAATATTGCTATCACAGGAAAAGGAACAATCGATGCACAAGGAGGACTTGAATTTGCAGCATGGAGTAAAATAGAAGCCAACGATCGTGACCGGCTCCGTGAAATGGGAGATAAACTAGTACCTGTACACGAACGTATTTTTGGAGAAGGTACCGTTCTACGCCCCTCTTGCATACAGCCTTATGGATGCTCACGTGTCCTGATAGAGGGAATTACTGTTAAAGATTCTCCTTTTTGGACAATCCATCCTGTATATTGTGACAATGTGATAGTACGCGGAGTCACCATAGACAGTCACTTTCCGAATAATGACGGATGTGATCCGGAATCGACAACTAACGTCCTGATTGAAAACTGTACCTTCCGTACGGGAGACGACGCTATCGCCATCAAATCCGGACGAGATACCGACGGACGATATATAGGACGTCCTTCACGTAATATTGTAATCCGTAACTGTATTTTTCACTCGGAATGTAATGGACTTTGTATTGGTAGTGAAATGTCTGGAGGAGCATCTGATGTATATATGAACAATATAGAAATTGGAACCGTAAAAAATGCTATTTACTTCAAATCAAATCGGGACCGAGGAGGATATATACGCAATGTTGTCGTTGACAGCATTACGGTAGAACGAGCAAAAGGAGCCATTCTACGTTTCGAAACAAATTATTTCGGCTTCCGTGGTGGAAATCATCAGGCACTTTATGAAGATTTTCATATAAGTAATGTAAGCGCCGGCACAGCTGATAACTATGCAATTTTTATGGACGGCAATGAAGAATATAAAATCCGCAACATAAACATTGATAACTTTCATGTAAAAGAGGCACAATATCCTTATTATTTGATGAATACTGAATGTATAAACCTTACCCAATCTTCAGTTAATGGAAAAAATATTCCTGAAAGCCCCAAAGAAAGTCCTCAAAAAATATCATTAGATGTCTATTAATCCTTATATATCCCGGATCAGGTACAAAAGTTTAATTTTTTGTACCCAATCCGGGGTCTTTTATATAACTTTTCAGAAAACATCTAGATAAATCTTATAAAGGAGGGACAAAAGCATTCCTCCAAAAGATTTTAACCGTAGTTTTTACCTTTCACAACACATAATCAATTAAAGATAAATCTACTTATTTAACAACAATTAGATACATTTTTGGCTTTGGATAAGAACGTAAAGGGCAAAAAAGTCAGAAAAAGCCACATAAGAATAAGAAAAAAGTAGAAAAATTCTCAAAAATATCTTTGTAAGAGTAAGTGTTTTTCATAGGTATACTTGTTATATAGTCGAATTTTATTCGTTCAAGAATATATAAAAACGAAATAAATTAAATAACTTAATGTATAACCTTAAAAAAGCAGGTATGAGAAGCAAAAACTCTTGCAAGTGCTCGAAAAAATTACTTCGGGCGTTATTGCTGTCGACGCTATTTGCTGTGCCTTCACAGTTTGCGTCAGCGCAGTTGAATATTGCTTTATCCAATGCCCAACTGGGGACAATGATTAAGCAAATTCAATCACAATCTCAGTATCAATTCTTTTATGATGATGATTTGGCAGATACTCCAATCTCATCAGTTAATGCAAAAGACGCTTCCGTAGAAGAAGTCTTAAATACCGCATTGGCTGGTAAAGGCATTAGCTACAGAGTTGATGAGAATGTTGTATATTTATCAAAAGCTTCTACTTCTCCTTCCGCTTCGTCAACATCATTAAAAGCTGCACAACAGCAGACTAAAACAGTAACCGGACGAATCATAGATGCGAAAGGAGAACCATTAATCGGTGTAACAGTAATTGAAAAAGGCACAACTAACGGTGCTATCACTGACTTTGACGGTAACTACTCATTGTCAGTACCCGATGCTGCAGTGCTGCAGTACTCTTATGTAGGGTACCAAACTGTAGAAATGTCAGTAGCAGGTAAAAATGTAATTGACATTACAATGAAAGAAGATACTGAAGTGCTGGAAGAAGTTGTTGTTACAGCATTAGGTATCAAACGTTCAGAAAAAGCCTTGTCATATAATGTACAGCAAGTAAACGCTGAAGACATTACAACTAATAAAGATGTAAACTTCGTTAATTCTTTAAGTGGAAAAGTTGCGGGTGTTAATATTAATGCTTCCTCTTCAGGTATTGGTGGTGTATCGAAAGTTGTAATGCGTGGTACTAAATCCATTATGCAATCATCAAATGCTCTTTATGTAATTGACGGTGTCCCTATCTTTTCTGGCAGAAGTAATAAAGGAGGAACAGAGTTTAACTCACAAGGAGCAACCGAACCCATTGCAGATATCAATCCAGAAGATATCGAATCAATGTCTGTACTGACCGGTGCAGCTGCTGCAGCACTTTATGGTTCTGATGCAGCAAACGGTGCTATTGTTATCACAACCAAAAAAGGAAAGGAAGGGAAAATGAGCATTACTGTAAACAGCAATACTGAATTTTCTTCACCATTCGTCATGCCCGAATTTCAAAATCGCTATGGTACTGGAATTGGAGGCGTATTAAGCGACTCTGGTATCTTAAGTTGGGGAGGTAAACTAACTGAAGCTAATGCCTTCAATTATTCTCCCAAAGACGATTATTTCCAGACAGGAATTACTGGAACAGAAAGCATTTCTTTCTCAACGGGAACAGAAAAAAATCAAACTTATGCCTCTGCTGCTGCTGTAAACTCCAAAGGCATTGTTCCTAATAATAAATATAATCGTTACAACTTTACAGTCCGTAATACAACATCATTCCTCAATGACAAAATGAAACTTGATGTCAGTGCAAGTTATATTCTTCAGAACGACCGAAACATGACAAATCAAGGTACCTATAACAATCCTCTTGTTGGAGCATATTTAATACCGAGAGGCTATGATTGGGAAGATATCAAAATGTACGAACGCTACGACCCTGCTCGCAAAATTTATACCCAATATTGGCCTGTTGGGGATGCTGCTATTGCGATGCAGAACCCTTATTGGATTAACTATCGAAACTTACGCGAAAACAAGAAAGACCGTTACATGCTAAACGCTGGTTTAAGTTATCAAATTTTTGACTGGTTAAACATAGCTGGTCGTGTCCGCTTAGATAATACATCAACCAATTATACCGAAAAATTTTATGCAACAACCAATACTCAGTTGACAGAAAAGTCAAGTCGTGGCTTGTATGGACAATCAAAATCAGAAGATAAGCAACTATATGCAGATTTTCTAATCAATATTAATAAAACATTCGGTGAAGATTGGAGCTTGCAAGCTAACTTAGGAGCCTCTTTCTCAGACTTACGTTATGATTTGATGAAAGTACGCGGGCCTATTGCAGACGGTTCCGACTCATTTACAGGAGAGCCTGTCGGATTAACAAACTGGTTCGTTATCCAAAACCTAAGTGCAAAAAATACCGAACGCTTAAATGAAGGATGGCGTGAACAAACACAATCAATTTTTGCATCTGCCGAAATCGGTTATAAGAGTACCTATTATTTAACTGTAACAGGACGTAATGATTGGCCCTCACAATTAGCTGGTCCCAAATCAGTAAGCAAATCATTCTTCTATCCGTCAATCGGTGCTTCTGTAGTTTTATCAGAGCTCATGCCTAACTTAAACAAGGATTACTTATCATACATGAAGATCCGTGGTTCGTGGGCATCTGTAGGTAACCCATTTGCTAGATATTTGGCTAATCCACGTTATGAGTGGAATCCCGTAGGAGGATCAGGACAGTGGAGTAACACCACCCAATATCCAGCATATAACCTAAAACCAGAAAGAACAAACTCTTTCGAAGTAGGTTTGACAATGAAATTCTTGAAAAGTTTTGATCTTGACATAACATATTATAATGCCAAGACAATGAATCAGACATTTAATCCAGAACTACCAGTAAATGGATATTCAGCCATTTATCTTCAGACTGGTGCTGTCAGAAATCAAGGTCTTGAACTTTCGTTAGGATATAAAAATACTTGGAACAACTTCACATGGGAAACAGGTCTCACCTACTCTATGAATAGAAATAAAATTTTGGAATTAGCTGATAACGCTATAAATCCAGCAACAGGTGAACCAATATCTATTTCTACATTAGATATGGGTGGATTAGGTGAAGCTAAATTCTTATTGAGAGAAGGTGGAACCATGGGAGATTTATACTCTCTGATTGATTTGCAATGTGATGCCAATGGGAAAATATATGTAGATGCTAATGGTCAGATAGCAACAGAAACAATCAGTAATCCTAATAACTACATAAAATTAGGAAGTGTATTACCTAAAGGTAATCTATCATGGAGAAATAACTTTAATTGGAAGAATTTCAACGTCGGCTTCTTAGTTACAGCACGCTTAGGTGGCATTGTATTCTCTCGTACTCAAGCTATGCTTGATTATTTTGGCGTTTCCGAAGCTACAGCAACAGCCCGCGACCAAGGATATGTCATAATAAATGATAATGATCATATAAATCCAGAAACCTGGTATAATGTAATTGGTGGTGGCACATCCGTTCCACAATATTACACTTATTCCGCTACAAACGTACGCTTACAGGAGGTATCTATAGGATACACATTCCCAAGAAAATGGCTGCGTGACATATGTGACATCAGAGTATCTTTGGTAGGTCGTAATCTTTGGATGATCTATAATAAAGCTCCATTCGATCCAGAAAGTATTGCCTCTACAGACAATTTTTATCAGGGAATCGATTATTTCATGATGCCTGCATTACGTAATATTGGATTTAACCTGAACTTTAAATTTTAACAATTAATAGGTATGAAAAAATATATAATCAACAAGTTTGTAGTTGGAGCTTTACTTTTAACTGCCACTTCATGCACAGATAAATATTTTGATATAAATTCCAACCCATATCAACCAGGAGATTTAAATCCAGATGATTATGCCTTAGGTTCAGCAATGAGTAACCTTGCCAGTACCGTTATTTCATCTGATGTAAATACAGCCCAATTCACAGATTGTTTATTGGGAGGTCCGATGGGAGGATACTTTGCCGATTCTAATTCAGGATGGTCTAACACAATCTCTAATTATAATGCAAAGAATGACTGGACCCGTGTATTTATGATGAGCGACCGCATTATACCAACCTTATATACCAATCTCAACGCTGTAAAAATTGTTTCAGAATCTACGGAGAACCCAGTGCCATATGCAATTGCTCAAATTATAAAAGTTGCAGCAATGAGTCGTGTCACCGATACTTATGGAGCAATACCTTATTCCCAAATCGGAGAAGACGGTAAGATCACAACCCCATATGATTCTCAAGCAGATGTCTATAATAAATTCTTTGAAGAGCTGAACGGTGCCATTGAAACATTGACAGCTAATAGTGATGCTAAACTTGTTCCAACAGCTGACTACGTCTATAGTGGAGATGTTCAAAAATGGATCAAATTCGCCAATTCCTTAAAACTACGTCTAGCCATTCGCATTGCTTATGCAGATATAAACAAAGCTAGAGAAATGGCAGAAAGTGCAATCACACAGGAATTCGGTGTTATTACCAAAAATGAAGATAATGCTGCTTGGAATTATTTTAGTACAATCAGTAACCCTCTTTACACAGCGGTAAGATACAATGAAGAACAAACAGGAGGTGATACACATGTTGCAGCTGATATCGTTTGTTACATGAATGGATATAACGATCCCCGTCGTGCTTCATATTTCGAACCTTCAGGATGGAGTGGAAAAGAATATGTAGGCCTACGCAGGGGCATTAATATGAAAAAAGCCGATAGTTACTTTTCAAAATACTCAAGAGTTAACATTTCAGCTTCAGCACCCGTTATGTGGATGAATGCAGCAGAAATAGCGTTCTTACGTGCAGAAGGGAAAGCTATCTTCGGTTTTAATATGGGAGGTGAAGCTAAGGACTTCTATAATGAGGGAATCAGACTTTCTTTTGAGCAATTAGGGGTTAGTGGATATGAACAATATATAGAAGACGGAACAAGCGTTCCAGAAAACTATACAGACCCAGCAGGTCTTAATTCACATGAATCAACCATATCAGATATAACCATAAAATGGGACGAAAATGCTGACTTAGAAAAAAAACAAGAAAGAATTATTACTCAGAAATGGATTGCCAACTGGATGCTTGGAAACGAAGCATGGGCCGATTATCGCCGTACAGGATATCCTAAATTAATACCTGCAACAACGGAAGGTAATCTTAGTGGAGGTATAGTCAACAGCAATCGTGGTGTCCGTCGTATGCCATATCCACTAGAAGAATATACAAGCAATACTGAAAACGTACAAAATGCAGTCAACCAATATTTAAAAGGAATTGACAACATGAGCGTAGACGTTTGGTGGGCTTGTAAACCAAGAAACAATTAATTTTAGAGAACTTATTAATTATGAATTCTATGAAAATTAAAGAATACAATCCGTTAAAAAGATCTATAGTTGCAGTAATTGCTACAATGGCTTTGTTTTCTTGCTCAGACTGGACAGAAACAGAAAGTTTAAATATTAAAACACCAACTTTAGAAGAAGAAAATCCGGCACTTTATGAAGCCTATATCAGCTCCTTAAATGAATATAAAAAGAGTGAACATAAAGTAACCATTGTAAAATTTGACAATAAAGAAACAGATCCTGCAGGTCAAGGAGAGCGTATTACAGCCTTACCAGATAGTATTGATTTTGTTATATTAAATAATGCAGACAATCTTAATGCTGTTACCATTGATGATATGCAAAAAATACGTCTAAAAGGAACGCATACCCTTTATTCTATAGATTATTCTATCATAGAAAAAGAGTATGAAGCTATGCTTGAAAATGAAGAAACGCCAGAAGAAGACACAAAAGTCCAAGACGAGAATACTGGAGAAGAAGAAATGACAACCGATCGTTTCCTAGAGTTTTGCGAACAACGAATGGAATACTATTTAGGATTATTCTCTAAATATAAATATGATGGAATAAACGTAATCTATTCAGGTATAGATCCATTAGCGCTTTCTGAAACTGAAAAGAGTCAGTTAGAAGCACGCCAGCAAATATTCTTTGGAAAAATTGAAGCATGGAAGAATACAAATGTTAATGCAACTTTTATATTTGAAGGGAAACCTCAAAATCTTCTTTACGACAAGAGTTTATTACAAAAAACAAATTTTATAATCATCCCTGTTGTTGATGCAGTAAATCGTGAAGACATATTGTTTACCACAAATATGGCATTAGTTGAAGGTGTTCCAACTGGCCGTATAATATATGGAGTCACCATTCCTTCACTTACAGATAGCAAAGACCAAACAGGTTATTTTGAAGCCCAAGAAAATGGGAGTCCAATGTACGCAGTAAAAGGTGCTGCATTAGCCGTTATCAGTAATAATAATAATAATTTCGTTCAAACTGGACTATGTATTTCTCGCTCTCAAAATGATTATTATTTTGGTGTAAAAAGCAATTATAAAAACATTAAAGAAGCTATTTCTATAATGAATCCGTCACCCTTAAATTAATAGACAATTTATGAAACTCTTTAAATTAAATATTATCACTTTTTGTATGGCAGCCGTTTTAATCAGCTGTAATACAAATGACGTAGAGGAGCATCACTTTGACAATAAACTGTTTATCAATGTAGAAACTCCCGTAGAAGAACTTGTTTTTAAATCAGGTTCTGAAAATGTAACAGAAACACGAGAACTGACTGTTGCAACAGCCTTACAAGCAACAGAAACTATTACAGGAAAATTTATAGCAAATCCAGCCTTAACAAGTACCTACAATATGATTTATAATGCAGAAGCTCAACCTTTGCCATCAGACATGTGCATTATTGAGAATCCTGAAGCTAAAATAAAAGTTGGAGGTACAACATCTGCTCCTGTAACAGTTACTTTTACAGGATTAGAAAGACTAGATCGTGACCTCATTTATGTAATGCCTATAGAGTTGGTTGATGTACAAGGTATAGATGTGTTATCATCAAAAACAAAGACATATTTCATTTTCAAAGGTGCTTCTTTAATTAATGTAGTAGCTGATATAGCCCAGAACAATTTACCAGTCAACTGGAATACTCCAGACTTGGTACGTTCCATGAAAACTATCACAGTAGAAGCTTTAATCAGAGTACGAGATTTTGGGACATCTAATGACTTAAAAGGAGAAGCAATGAGTACAATTTTCGGTATTGAAGGAAAATTCCTCATTCGTATTGGTGATGCAGGATTTCCGCAAAATCAGGTACAAATGGTAAATTCCAATGGCAATTTTCCTGCTGGAAATTCTGAATTAGGACTACCTGTAGACCAATGGGTACATGTTGCTGCAGTATGGGATGCAACCACGGGTGATAGAATTATGTATACAAATGGACAAGAAGTGGCTCGAGACTCAAAAGCATCGGGTACAGTTAACTTAACCAATGGAGATTGTTATGTTGGTAAAGCATGGAATGATGACCGTTGGCTTGATGGAGAAATTTCAGAACTTCGAGTTTGGAGTATACAAAGAACTCCTGAACAAATTGCTTCAAGTATGTATGACGTAGATCCATCAACAGAAGGATTAGTCGCTTATTGGAAATTTAATGAAGGCACAGGAAAACAAGTAAAAGATTATACAGCCAATGGTAATAATATTACTGCTGAAAATGATTTGACATGGACTAAAGTTTCTTTGCCTGAAAAATAATAACCCCTTATCTTAAAATTATGAACAAAATAATATTTTCATTAGTCTTAATATGTGGATCGCTGCTTTTCACTTCATGCGAAGATGATTTAGTAGTCGGTAGCGTAAATCAAAGTTCATATAATAATATAGGAAAACTTGAAGCTTCACTAAAAGATAAAAATAGTGGACTTTCCAATAACATTATAGAACTTAGAACGAAAGAATGCATAACCTCTGTTTGTGTAAACCTGACAAAAGCTCCAATGAAAGGAGTTGATTTTGCCATTTCTTATGATGCAGAATACTTAAATGAATACAATACACAACACGGAACCAATTTTAAGCTATTCCCTCAAAATCTGATTTCTTTAGATGGCGCTTCTGAAGCTAATATTCTAATGGCACCTGATGAAAAACAATCATTAGCTGTTAATTTAACAATTCAACCAGCAAGTACAGATTTAGAGGAAGGAACAACCTATGTGCTACCCTTAAAGATAACAACTACAACAGAAGGTATCTCCTTATCCTCTACAAGTCATTGTATTTACTTAATCAAAAACTATCATAATGAAGCAGATTGTGACAAAGGAGCTGATGCTGTGAAAAATTTTCTATATTTCGAAGTGAATGATACAAATCCATTAAATGCACTTGAATTCATTCGAGAAGATGGAAAATTATTCTTTGACTATGTTGTGCTTTTTGCAGCAAATATTAACTGGAATGCAGAAACGGGCAGAGTATATGTATACAACAACCCGAATGTTCAATTTCTATTAGACAATAACGAGCAATATCTACAACCATTAAGAAAACGCGGTATAAAAGTGTTACTTGGAGTTCTTGGAAATCATGATGAAGCAGGAGTATGTCAGCTGTCTGATATGGGCTGTAAAGAGTTTGCACGTGAACTTGCAGCAATCTGTAATGCATATAATTTAGATGGAGTTAATTTTGATGATGAATATTCTAATTATCCAAACTTAGATAATCCTTGGTTAACCTATAAATCATCAGAAGCAGGTGCAAAATTATTATACGAAACCAAAAAAGCAATGCCTGATAAATATGTAACAGTTTACTATTTGGGAAGTCTTGAATCAAATTGTCCATCGGTATATGGAATTACCCCTAATAATTTTGTAGATATCGTAGTTGCAGACTATGCTCAATCAACACGCCCAATGACAGGTATGACCCAAAAACAATGTGCAGGAATGTCTGTCGAATTAAGACGAGGATATGGGGATACAAGTGAAGATTATGCACGTAGTGTGAAAGAAGACGGCTACGGTTTCTATATGTGGTTTGCATTAGATCCTTCATTATATCCAATTCAAGTATACCGTATACAAAATGTATCGAGGGGACTTTATAACCAAGAAGTAAAATATCCAACTTTTTACTACAAGAAAAATGATACAACCAAATATTCTAGGTAATTATTTAATTTAATTGCATATGAAAAAAATACTCATAATATTAGCAACTATTGGACTATTATACAGTTGCTCTAATGATGACTCCAATGAAAATCTAAATCTTAATGAAGACTTTGTCGTCCTATCTGCTGATACCTTATCGGCCGGACCTCAGGGAGGGGATTTAGAAGTAACTATAGAAAGTTCTGAAGATTGGACTTTAGTAGGTCCTAAAGTAGAATGGGCTACTCCTTCTACCAATAAAGGTCAAAGCGGCCAAACCTTAACTTTTAAGGTGGAAGCAAATGAAACAGATAAAGAATTAGAAAATACTTATAAAATATTTGCTGGCTCTAATGTAAAGAAACTTGTTGTTATTTCTAATCCAACAATGAAGTTAGAGCTTTTATCAGAAGATAATGTATCTATAAATTCAGATAAGAATACAATCAATATTTCCTTATCTACCAATATAACTAATTTATCCTATGAATTTTCCGATAACGGGAATCAATGGCTAAAAGTTTCAAGTTTTGAATCAGCTTTTGGAAAAGGAACTCTTGTACTAGAAGCTAATGCGAATGATACTTATATATCACGCAGTTCTACTTTAAAAATTACAAGTGAAAATAGATCTGTTTCTATTAATATACAACAAGCTCAATTAGACGGAATATTGTCGGATGGAGAAGAATACAAAGAAACTGATTTATCAGAATGTGACATACAATTTAATATTAAAACGAACATAGAATATCAGCTGGGAGAGTTACCGGAATGGATTCAATTGAAAGAAACTACTAAGGGAGAAACTGTTGATGGTTTACAAAAACAGACCCTTACTTTCCATGTATCAGAAGCAATGGCTTCAAGAAGAAGTGATATTTATTTCTTAAAAGACTCAAAAATAGACCTAACCCTTACAATAAAACAACAAAATCCAAATCCTATTATGGCTACAATTCCTGATAAAAATTTCAGAGAAGCCTTATCTGCTGAAGGTTGGATTGTATTAGGAGAAGAAGATAATAGTCAATGTGAAATATTAGAAAAAGGACTAAAAGAAACAATTCTTGATTTAGATGGTACCAGCTGGAGCAACTACGGTATTGAATCAATTGAAGGAATAGAACAATTTCCTCAAATTGAAGTTTTAAGGTTAGCATATAATAAGCTAACAACAATAGATATATCTAAACTTAAACATGTAAAAGAATTAAATATTGAATCAATCTATCCATTGACTTCGGTTATCATAGGTGATAATCCTGTAACCTCATTAAGATTACAAGATTATATAGAAGCAACATCTTTGATAATATCAGGTAATAATATCACAGATATCAATGCTAGTTTATCGTCATGGATGGGTTATTATGACCAATTAACAACTTTAGATGTCACTGGTTGTCCTCATTTAAAGACATGTAACGTAGATCGTCAGAAGTTACAAACTTTATATGTAACTCAAGAACAAAAAGATAATGTAACATTTACGAATCAAGGTTCATTACAGATTGTAGTAAAATAAAAATTCAAAATCTATATTTTTATCAATAATCAAAATGAAGCTGTCTCAAAATAGAAATGCAAAAGTAAAAATCTTATAGATTGAAACTTCGTAATAAAAAACTCCTGCTTTAGCCCTTATTTATTACAATTATAGGACTAAAAGCAGGAGATTTTTATGTTGTGACTTATAGATTGTAAGTAAACTTATCTCTGTTTTTTATTTGGAGTCTCATTTATTTGTTTAATGCCATGTCAAAAAACAACAGTTTAGCAATGGATCAATTAAAAAACTTAACTCCAATAAAGTAAGTTCTCGGTTGAGTAGGTCCATAGAAATACTTTGAATCTCGTAAAGCTCCTCTATCCAAATCTTTTTGGAATGCGTTGAACATATTCTGCACTCCCCCATTCAGCTGAAGCTTCAAGTGATCATTCAGTACAAACGTATAATTCAGCTTCAGGTTCAGTTCCATGAAATTGGGTGTATGCTCCAGACGGTCTTTTTCAATATAACCAGCAAAATGAGGAACCACCATCTTTCCCGTGTACACACCAGAAAGAGAAAAATCAAAATTCTTCAACGGAGCAGAAGTAAACGTAAAATAGCCATAGTAATCTGGAGTACGAGGCATACGTTTTATAGGATCTACATCCTGATCTTCACTCCAGCTTACAGCTTCTGTATACCGGCTGCGCTGTACTGTAAATCCTAATTGTAACTGAGCTTCACGTCCGTGAGCTATTTTATAATCAATATTTGCACCATACACGCGTGCACCATATCCATTTCGTCTTTCCTGTATTTCGGCACCCGTATCAGCATCCGTTCCAACCTTTGTCAGATAAAAGACATTATCCAAGGATGTGTAAAATCCTTCAACCAGCAAGTTCGACTGGAAATGTCCAAAATTGAATCCCCAGTCTACAGAGCCACTGAAACTATTGGAACGTTCGGGCTTTAATCCATCTGCCAGACGAATTATCATGGCTTCGCCGCCAACGGCTGCTACGTGTAAATCTTCATCATAAGCCTGGGGTGCACGGAAGCCAGTAGACCAGGTTAAACGTCCCTGTATCTTGTCCGTTGGTTTCCACAACAAATTTACGCGTGGACTGAAAATGATGTTGTCTATCAGATTATGCCTATCCAGACGAAATCCTGCGAGAAGTGTAAAATACGTCATCTTCCATTCATTCTGAGCAAATCCGCTGAAGATTCTTACATATTGGCGCAAGTCACGGTTATATCCGGTCATTACATCATGCAGCGAATTATAATTGTATTCAACTCCTCCAGTAAACGTGGCAGGCGAAAAAAGACAATCATCCATATTCCCTACATACATTGCTCCTCCTACAGCTGTCAGGTCTTTTGTCTTTCCATAAGCATTGGCATTTTTATCTGCTCCATAATAACTGTTACGATCTGTATGTTGTGCAGAACCATAAACGGATAGTTTATGGCGATATTCATTGAAAAACACATCATACGTCAGTCCCCCGCTGTTGATAATATGCTTAGTCTGCTCTGTTATATCTGTTTCATGAGGCTGAAGGTCGAATTTATTTCCCCCACGGCGAAACTCATTCGTAGTATGATACTCCAGACTGATACGGCTAAACTGAGTAGGACGATAATATGAACGCAAACCAAACGTATTCATATTCAGTTTTCCAAGCTCCGAGAAACCATCATTATCGGCATCATAAGGATTACGGTTACGGTAAGACTGATAAAGGGCTATTCCATATGAATTGTCCGATGAAACCAAAGAGGCATTAGCGCCTACATATTGCTCCCATACTTTCCCGTTCAGATTCGACATTGTAGAAGAAACCTGAAAAGAATTACTAACCGGATCTTTTGTTATAATATTAATTGTTCCTCCTACCGCATTGGCTCCAAATAAAGCAGAACCACCTCCACGAACCACTTCCACGCGCTCAATCATGTTAGTGGGTATTTGCTCTAAGCCATATACACCCGAGAGGGCGCTCATTACAGGACGGCTATTTATCAGAATTTGGGAATATGGTCCTTCCAGTCCATTAATACGCACTTGTGGGAATCCGCAGTTCTGACAGTTATTTTCTACACGAAGTCCTGACTGATAATTCAATGACTTTGCTAGATCTGTAGAATTTACAGCCTCAAATAACTTGTTACTCATTACATTCACGACCACCGGAGCTACTTTACGGCTTGTTTCATTTCTGTTTGCCGAAACTACGACTTCATCTGTCATAATAGTTTCTTCTTCCATTACAAAATGTACATCTACCGTAAAATCCTTACTGACTGTTATTTTTTTAATCTGAGTATTATACCCCATGCTCTGTACTTTCAGCGTATATTCTCCGGCGGGAATTTCCTTAAAGCGGAAATATCCTTCCGCATCGGTCACTGTACCCTTTCCCGTTTCTACGATTAACACAGTGGCATAAGGCAAACTATTTTCCGAGCCTTTTTCTATCACGTGTCCGGCTATAACATTTCCTTCCTTAACCGGCTCTATTGCCATGCTTACATAAGAGCATAGCAATCCCATTATGAATAAAATATATTTCATGTATAATCTTTTCGTTCGTTAACTTAATAAAGCCCGTTCTAAATATTCAAGATAAATACCACAGAATCAGGTCTGACTGATTCTGATTTTTCCATATCTTCCCCTTTCCACATCTAGTTTATAGAAGCAGACGAAAGATAACTGTCCAACAGAAGTCAGGCAGTATTTATTTGAACAGGCATTTTAATTGGTTTCCTGTTTCTCGTTTAATCAAATGAAAAGATATACGGGAGGTGCACGTAGATAAATCCCATCTCCAAATGAAGACAGGGCATGAAATGCAGACAAGCTGCCAGTTAATAAACAGAGTAAAGGCAAGTCAGGACACGCCGATTCAATAGAGTCTGAACCTACAGAAGTAAATGTTGATAAGAAATGCAGTGTCAGTGCCTGCCCGCTTGAGTGAGAATGATGTTCAGTAAAAGGATGCGAGTGGACAATAAAAGTCCCGTTCACCTCATTGTACGTGCGCATATAATGTCAAAATGGCATAATAAGCAACAAACAAGGTTAAAAGAGCTACTGCCCCAATGCGTATATAGCGCGCTTTTACTTTCATCTGGACGCAAAGATACACGAAGTTATCGGTTATTTAAAATAAAATACTTTAAAAAACACAGATACCTCTTATCAACATGCACTAAGTTTTTCAGAAAATGAATATTGCTCTTGGAAGGAGAAACAGTATTGTAAGAGCAATTGTACGAAATTTATACCGTTTAACAATAAAAAAAGCGATTGTTCACATTTTGAACACCGCCGATTTCCTAAAGAACCCCCATTTAAGGGTTCTTGCATCTTTTACTCATCTAGTTGTTGTTGTGTACGTTATCCTTTTCTCTTCTTTTTTACCTTAAAGCAATTTTCCTAATCCTATTTCAACTATACCTGAAAACAATTACCTTTTATCCTAATACCTTAAAATAAAAACCTAAAACTTAATACCTTAAATCTCTAATACCTTTTCTTAAAATTGCTTTTTTACCTTAACTTCTAATACCTTCTTTTATATCTTAATTAATTCTGGTTTCACAACCACATCACAAAGGTAGATGTTTCTGTTTAATTAGCAATAAGATATAATTATTTTCTTCACAAAGTATTTGTTTTCTTGATTTATATCATGGGAACGACAGTTTTCTTTTGTGTGCGATAACGAAATTAGACAACATGCAACATTTTTTTACTTCAATTTAAGGATTCTCTGGTTACTGCTTCCCCTGAATTCCAGCTTCGGAGAATAGAGGGATTGCTCAAAACGGCCGTCTACCAATACATTTATATAAGACAATATAGGTCTGCGTACAGGATCTTCCAAAAGTTCTTCATAAGTATATCCGGTATAGCACCAGATATTTTGTCCGGTACGCTCACTGAATTCCTTGATAAGAGGAAGAAAGTCTTCCGGCGAATAAAACGGATCCCCTCCCGAAAAGGTAATTCCATCTAATAAAGGATTGGAATTAATAGCCTCAATAAATTCTTCTATCTTCTCACGAGTCAAAGGATGACCTGACGCAGGATTCCAGGATTCAGGGTTATGACATCCCCGGCAATGGTGTCTGCATCCCGATAGATAAATAGAAAAGCGTATACCATCACCATCAACAATTGTTTCAGGATATGTATATAAATAATGTAGCATAAAGAATAAGTTATTCCCAATTGCCAGTGAAATAAAAAGAAGGCTTTTTATATACCTACAACCTGCTTACAGGCAGATAATCCGCATCTAAAAAGCCTTCTATCCTTAATAACAAACGAATTAATCAACAGTGTTTTACTCTGTCACGCTCCTCTGCACGTTTCGCAGAATTCCAACTGTTCAAATCACCAGTCAAATATCCGGTTATACGACGCATCCGGAGAATATTCTCACTGTTACAGATAGGACATTTATCATAAATCACTCCTTTATAGCCACAATTATGACATGTATCAACAGGGTGATTGATAGAACCATAACCAATGCCTTCATCATGCATCACTTTTACAATCTTGGCAATTGCCTTGACGTTTTTCTGTGCTTCTCCGTCAAGCTCCACATAAGTAATATGGCCTCCACGGGTCAGAGCATGAAAAGGAGCTTCACATTTTATTTTTTCTACTATAGTGATAGGTTCTTTTACGTCTACATGGAAAGAGTTTACATAGTAATCACGGTCGGTCACTCCTGGTATTACTCCATATTTACGACGGTCCATGCGTGTAAAACGTCCCGAAAGTCCTTCTGCCGGGGTTGCCAGTACAGAATAATTTAAATGATACTTCTGCTTAAATTCATATGCAACGTGATTCATCTCTTCTACTGCTTCGTAAAGCGTATCCCAGGCTTTCTGACAATGACCATGTCCTTGACCATATAAAGCAACCATTGCATTGTGGCCACCTATAAACCCGATACCTAATGTACCCTGATTCAGTACATCACCTACTTCATCGTTCGGATTCAGGTTACCTCCTCCCTTCCATACATTGTTACTCATCATGAAAGGGAACTGACGTGCCAGTGCCGTACGCTGATATTGATAGCGAGTATACAGCTGTTCTGCAATAAAGACTGCCATATCATGCACAGAACTGATAAATATTTCTTTTGCCAGACGTTCTATTGCATCCTGACTCTGGCAATCTGACATGCTTTCTGCTTTGATGCGGGCTTCGATAGCCAGTCGGGGAAGATTCATCGTAGTAAACGAAAGGTTACCACGTCCCAAGGAAGTCTTTTCTCCATTCAAGTTTTCGAAGACACGCGTACGGCATCCCATTGTTGCCAGTTCATAGCGATAACGTTTTGGATCGCTGGCATCCCATTTTTCATGCTGGTTGAAAGGAGTATCAAGGAACATAAAATTCGGGAATAAAGCTTTTGCCGTAGTACGGCAAGCTTTCAGGAACAAATCGAAATTAGGAGCTTCAAACTCTACCTTACCTTCCATTGCCGCATCAAAGTCTTCCATTGCCCGTTTGTAGTCGGCTTCCGAATAAGACACACCATCCTTTATCTTGAATATCTGAATGGGGAATACAGGTACTTCTCCCCGCGTACCCAAACCTTCAATAGTAGCTTTCAGCAGTTCTTCTATCACCATTCGTCCTTCGGCAGAAGTATCTGTTCCATAATTGATAGAACTGAACACAACCTGATTTCCTCCGCGTGAATGCATCGTATTCAGGTTATGAATAAACCCTTCCATTGCCTGATGAGTATCTTTACGTACCTGACTATAAGCCTTTTTCAAAATATGTTCCAGTTCATCGGCTGTAAGATTGATCTGCTGGTCAGCAAATGCTGCAAGAAGAATCTTTTTTTCATCTTCAGAAGGAGCTATTGAAGCAACATGCTGTTTTACCAACGCCTGCAACTTCGCCTCATCTACTTCCATGCCTTTCATATCGAAATAAAAAGAAATAGAAGAAACAACGACTTTCTGGAAACTTTTCAATACGCCTTTTGCCATGAAGAAATCGAAAGCCGGAATAGCCTGTCCTCCGTGCTGCTCATTCTGGTTGGTCTGGAATATAATTGTAGCTAGTGTTGCGTAGCTTTGAATAGACTGAGGTGTACGGATACTTCCGTTCTTAGTATGAAAACCGCGTTCAAACAGATCGTCAAGATCGTACTGAATACACGTCGTAGTCTTGGTAGGATAATAGTCCAGATCATGAATATGTATATCTCCCAACTGATGTGCCTCAGCATATTGTTTCGGCAACAAATATTTATAGGTATAATCCTTTGTTATTTCCGAAGCAAAGGTCATCATCTGTCCGGCCGGAGTATGGCTCGACATATTGGCGTTACTCAGATTCACATCATTTTTATCTATGGCAACAATACCATCCATGATATGCTTTATCTGAGTTTTCCGATCGCGTTCCGTATTTCTCCACTGGCGATAAATGATATATTTTTTAGCCACTTCAGGCTGTACCTTCATCAATTCCGTTTCTACGAGGTCCTGAATTTCTTCGACTCCGATAGTAGGATTCTCAAAATGATTGATAACACGCTGTGTAATCTCGTCAATCAGTTCTTCCTGATGAGCAATCCCCGTTGCGTTGAACGCTTTACTGATAGCATTTGTAATCTTTGAAGGCGAAAAGTTTTCCCGCTTCCCGTCACGCTTGATAATACAGATTTCAGTTAAATTCATACTGGCTTGTAACGAATAAGTTAATATAAAAGTTGGCTTTGCTCTTTGCGGCAGGTCTTCTGACTGATCTCTCCCCGACAGCCACCTTCCCATTGTAAAAAAACAATAGTGGTTTGCTTATGCATTGCCTTCGGTTCATTAAGAATCACAGCAGCGGGTACTGTTGCCGATTTTCACGGCATTCCCTTTTGAAACACTTTTGTTACCTAGCAAAAAGCCATACAAAGATATGGCTTTAAAGAAATAAACAAAAATCAGAATCTTGATAATTTTCTAAATTGGACAACTTTTAAGAAAGAAAAATAACCCAGAAGCACCTACAGGATATATAAATGGCAAACTATTATTTATACCAACTTTTCTATTTGGATAATTAAATTAATTTCTTATTGCCTTTAGAGAAGAATATTTTTTCCTTTTTACCGGCTACGCTCCCTGCGTTAAAAGAGTAAAAGCAGGGAGCATAACAAGTTATAAATTGACAGGCTCCAGTCCCATCTGTTTTGCCTTCTTCAGCATATATTCAAAAGCAGCATCATGTTCATTTGGAATCACTCCATCCAGGATAGCATCCTTTATAGAACTTTTCAAACTACCGATTTCGCGGCAGGGCTGCAAATTGAAAACTTTCATAATTTCAGCACCATCTACAGGAGGCTGGAAATTTCGGATACGGTCTTTTTCCTCCAGATCTTTCAGTTTCTGACGAACCAGCTTGAAGTTATCAAGGAAGCGTTGCTTACGGACTTCATTCTTCGATGTAATATCTGCTTCGCACAGCAGCATCAAGTCATCAATATCGTCACCGGCTTCGAAAAGCAAGCGTCTTACGGCAGAATCAGTCACTTCCTCATCAGCAATTACGATAGGGCGCATATGTAAGCCTACAAGCTTTTGAACATATTTCATCTTTTCGTTCATCGGCAGCTTCATCTTTCTGAATATATCAGGAATCATCTTCTCTCCGACGAAATTATGATTATGGAATGTCCATCCGATACGGGAATCCCAACGTTTGGTACGAGGTTTTCCTATATCGTGAAGCAAAGTAGCCCAACGCAACCACAAATTATCAGTAACCTTTGCTATATTGTCTACCACCTCCAATGTATGATAGAAATTATCCTTATGCCCTCTTCCGTTTTTTACCTCTACACCTTGCAAGGCCACAAATTCCGGGAAAATCAGTTCCAACAATCCGCAACGGTCTAAGTCTACAAAGCCTTTAGAAGGAACAGGAGAAAGCAAGATCTTATTTAATTCATCAGCTATCCGCTCCCGAGAAATAATCTTAATACGTTCCCGGTTACGTTCCAACGCATCAAACGTTTCGTCCTCAATGAAAAAATTCAGCTGAGTAGCAAAACGGATGCAGCGCATCATACGTAAAGGATCATCACTGAACGTTATGTCCGGATCAAGCGGAGTACGTATGGTACGCTCTTTCAAGTCGTCCAGTCCCCCAAAGGGATCGACCAATTCTCCATAGCGTGATTTGTTTAGGCATACAGCCAGCGCATTGATGGTAAAGTCTCGGCGGTTCTGATCATCTTCCAACGTTCCGTTTTCTACTACCGGCTTACGGCTGTCGTGACTATACGACTCTTTTCTGGCTCCAACAAATTCGACTTCCAGGTCATGATATTTCACCTGTGCCGTACCAAAATTCTTGAATACAGAAACATGAGCGCCACGTCCTAATTTTCTTCCGAACGCTTCGGCTATTTCGATTCCGCTGCCTACTACTACCACATCAATATCTTTCGAAGGACGGTTCAGGAAAATATCGCGGACATAACCTCCCACGACATAGCATTCCAATCCTAACTCATCAGCAGTATCAGATATCAAATTGAATATTTTGCCTGTAAAGTGTTCTTTCAATTCCATGTCTATTACAAAATTAGCGTGCAAAATTACAAAAAAATGAAAAGCCTCGTAGAGAATAAGCGATTTAATTGTATTTTTGTTCCACAATAAATCGCTTAATTATATGAAAAAGATAATCTTAGCAGCTGCAACTTTAGCATTCCTACTATCCGGATGCAATAGCGACAGTAAAAATGCCGGAAAACTTTTCCAACGTGCGGAACTAGCTTTCGCAGCAGGCGACTATAACCTCGCCCGGCTACAAATAGACAGCATACGTACCTATTATCCTAAGGCAGTAGATGTACGTAAGGCAGGAATCCATTTGATGCAACAGATAGATTTGCAGGAACAGCATAAGACGCTGGCTTATCTGGACAGTATGATGACCGTCAAGCAAGCTGAACTTGACTCGATAAAGGGAAATTTCGTTTTAGAGAAAGATACTGCCTATCAGGAAATCGGAAACTATTTCTACCCGTCGCAGGTAGTAGAAAAAAACATCGGACGCTCTTTCTTGCGCGCACAGGTAAACGAACTGGGCGAAATGTCGCTTACATCTATTTACTGTGCAGGAGGCAACATACACCACACAGCAGTGAAAGTAAGTGCAAACGATGATACATTTGCCGAAACTCCAGCTTCGACAGACAGCTACGAAACAACAGACTTAGGGCGTGCCATAGAAAAGGCTGATTATAAAGTAGGCAACGACGGAGGTGTAGCTGCTTACATCGCAGCCAATAAAGATAAGAAAAGTCTCAAACTGGAATTCATAGGCGACCGTAACTACAAAACAACGATGTATGCCAATGACATAAAAGCAATCACAGAGGTAAGCAATCTGGCACGAATTCTTGCAGGAATGGAAGAAATACGTAAGGAACAGAAAGAAGCAAACTTAAAGATCCAGTTTGTTGCCCGAAAAATAGAAGAAGGAGAAGCTAAACAAGAATAAGTTCGAATTTGGCAAAGGAAATACAACTCTGGCCAACACGCTCAAAAAAGTATTTCAATAAGAAATGTGAGGGACGTGAAAAGCAGAAACAAAAAAGATGCTGATGTTTTTTCTAAAATATCAGCATCTTTCAAGTAATTCTTCTCGATGTTTTTTTAAAATTCGTACAAATTTCATTGAGCTTTCCGCATGTCAGGAAGGCTATCAGGCCAAGTCCTCATAAAGCACTATCTATCAGATAATTTCCGATTTACATTTTCTACCAGTACGCCGTACGATAAAGATACTGACCTCATACAATACAAACATCGGGAAAGTAACCATCAGTAAAGTTACGACATCAGAGGTCGGAGTAATGATAGCGGCTATGACTAATGAAATGACTAAAGCATGTTTCCTATACTTAGTCATAAAGTCGGCGGTAAGAAAACCTAGTTTTGCGAACAACCATGCCAGTATCGGTATTTCGAAAGTAATCCCCATCATCAAGCTTAGCATAGTCAGCGTATCAATATAGGAACTTAGCATAATCGTATTTTCGACTTCAGGACTGACCTGATAAAGAGCAAGGAAACGGAAAGTAAAAGGAAATATCAGAAAATAGCTGAATAATACTCCCAAAAGGAACAGCACATATCCCCATATGATAACTCTCGTAGAATAGCGTTTTTCATTCTCATACAATGCGGGGGAAACAAATCTGAAAAGCTGGTAAAGAATATAAGGAGAAGCCAGAATAATCCCTGCATAAAATGAAACATTCATATGCATCAAAAACTGACCGGACAGTTTCGTATTAATCAGACGAACATGAAAGTCATTTGCTTCAAGTCCGGGTATATGCAAGGATGTTCCTATCCATTCAAAAAAACGATAAATATAAAAATCACTATTTTTAGGCATAAGGATAATATGGAAAAGCTCATCTTTAAAAAAGAAAGAGAGCAGCATAAGCACCACAACCACACATGCAATCCGCATGAGAGTTGCCCGCAGTTCATCCAAATGATCCCAAAAGGTCAGTTCCGATTCATTCTTCTCCTTCACGATCTTATTTTTCCTTATTTTCTGGTTTATCAGCAGAATCCTTCAAGTTTTCTTCCACCCCGTTCATACCGTCTTTAAAATTTTTCACGCCTTTTCCGAGTCCCTTCATCAGTTCAGGAATCTTTTTACCCCCAAATAATAAAAGTATAATCAAGGCTATAAACAGCAGTTCCTGGGTACCGATTCCCATAAATAACAATGTGGTATTCATATGCTTAAATTTAGATTGATAAAACTAAAACGTATTTCGAACCAAACAAAGGTACAGATAGTTTTTAATTTGTGCAAATCAGAAATAACTGACATAAAAAAACACCTGTTCCCGATAAAAGGAAACAGGTGTATATCATCTAAACAATAACTTCTGTACTTTTAAATACGTTCAGCTACTACATTCCAGTCCACAACTTTCCAGAAAGCTTCAATATATGCGGCACGACGGTTTCGGTAATCAATGTAATAGGCATGTTCCCATACATCTATTACCATCACAGGAGTCAGTCCTTCTGTCAAAGGATTTCCTGCGTTGGACTCCTGAACAATAGAAAGTTTATGTTCCTTATCCATTACAAGCCATACCCAACCGGAGCCAAACAATCCTAAAGCTGCCTTGGTAAACAGCTCCTTGAACGTGTCAACCGAACCGAAACTTTCTGTAAGAGCCTCAACCAGTTTGGCTGGCATATCAGATTGTCCGGGAGTTAAACTCTGAAAGAAAAAAGTATGGTTCCACGCTTGCGCAGCATTGTTGAATATTCCACCTTCGGCTTTTTTCAAGATTTCTTCCAAAGGCATATCTTCGTAAGGAGTTCCGGGAATCAGCTTGTTCAGATTATCTACATAAGTTTGCAGATGTTTTCCATAATGAAATTCGAGTGTTTCTTTACTCATGTACGGGGAAAGTGCATCCAACCCGTAAGCTAATTGAGGCATTACATGTGTCATAATTGTAGTATTTAGGTTAATCTATATAATAAAAACGACTGACAACCAATAAAGTTTACAGCCAAAGCCGATAATGTTCAATCTACCTCCAAATACATTCCACACATATACATTATGTATATATATTATCCACTTTCATATTTACAAATATAAATCTTATTTCTGAAATAAAGAAATCGAGAAGCAAATAAAAACATATCCGACAAGCATAATCGGGCAATTGATAACTCCTGATAGCAAAACGCCATATCCAGATTTAAAAATAGTGAAATTTTTCCGTAATTAATTCGAAAGCCCGCAGATTTGCCCACTTTTACGCCAAGAAAGATTCGTTTATACCAAAGAACTTTTTTATCTTTGTAGCGCAAGAAAGAAGAAATACACTTTTATAACATAACTTAAATAATAAGAATTATGGAATTTGTAACTAACGAAAAACTTACCATTGTTGGTGCTGCCGGTATGATCGGTTCTAACATGGCTCAGACTGCTATCATGATGGGTCTGACTCCGAACATCTGTTTGTATGACCCGTATGCTCCGGGATTGGAAGGCGTAGCTGAAGAATTGTACCACTGCGGTTTCGAAGGCGTAAACGTAACTTTCACTTCTGATATCAAAGAAGCGCTGACTGGTGCAAAATATATCGTAAACTCAGGTGGTGCTGCTCGTAAAGCAGGTATGACTCGTGAAGACCTGTTGAAAGGTAACGCTGCTATCGCAGAAGAATTCGGTAAGAACGTAAAACAGTACTGCCCGGATGTAAAACACATCGTTGTTATCTTCAACCCTGCTGATATCACAGGTTTGATTACATTGCTGTACTCTGGTTTGAAACCAAGTCAGGTTACTACTTTGGCAGCTCTTGACTCTACTCGTCTGCGCAGCGAATTGGCTAAACACTTCGGAGTAGCTATGGATGCTGTTGAAAACTGCCGTACTTATGGTGGTCACGGAGAACAGATGGCTGTATTTGCTTCTACAGCAAAAGTTAACGGCAAAGCTCTGACTGACATCATCGGTACAGACGCTCTGACTAAAGAACAATGGGCTGAAATCCAGCAGAAAGTTACTAAAGGTGGTGCAAACATCATCAACTTGCGTGGCCGTTCTTCATTCCAGAGCCCATCATACGTTTCTATCGAAATGATTGGTGCTGCTATGGGTGGTAAAGCATTCCGTTGGCCGGCTGGTACTTACGTATCAAACGATAAGTACGATCACATCATGATGGCATGGGAAACTTCTATCACTGCTGACGGTTGCCACTGCGCTGCTTTGAACGGTACTGCAGAAGAACAAGCTGCTTTGGATAAGAGCTACGAACACTTGTGCGCACTGCGTGACGAAGTAATCGCAATGGGCGTTCTTCCTCCTGTTTCTGAATGGAACAAACTGAACCCGAACATTAAATAATCAGATATATACCTGATTTAAGAAGAAGGAAACTGTATACCAGTTTCCTTCTTTGTTTTTTATAGTAACCAAACCCATGAAAACTTGTTTATTAAAAATCTTTTTTAACAAAATCCGATGAACCAGCCTTACAATCACTCCGTTATACAGTTTTTAACAGCTTATAACCGGAAACTAAACTATGAAATTCAAAAACATCTTGATCTTTTTCAGTCTATCGTTCTGTTATATACCGTTGCATGCCCATAACTTCTGTGAAGAAGCTTTTTATAATTTCCCTGACTCTATTTCACAAATAACCGGTTCGCAAGAAACAAAGCATCCGACCGCCAAAGAAAGTTTTAAAAGGAACTTTTCATATATGGGAATCCCCTTTATCACAGCCGGGCTGATCGTAAAAGAACGCAATACTGATTTCCGGACGCTCCGCAACCGGTTTAAGCCAGCTTTTCATCATCGATATGACGACTATACACAATATGTTCCTCTGGCTGCTACTTGGGGAATGAAACTGGCTGGTGTTCAAAGTCGCAGTTCATGGAAAGAACTGGCAGTGAGCAATGTCTTTTCGGCTGCATTGATGGCAGGATTTGTCAAGTCTTTAAAATACACCACCCGAGAAACCCGTCCGGACAATACATCCAACAACTCATTTTCTTCAGGACATACGGCCACTGCCTTCATGTGTGCCACCATTCTTCACAAGGAATATGGCATGAAAAGTCCCTGGTACAGCATCGGAGGATATACACTGGCCGGAATTACGGGAGTTACACGTCAGCTCAATAACCGGCACTGGATCGGCGATGTACTTGTAGGAGCCGGAATAGGCATGATTTCTACAGACTTGGGATATTTTTTCTCTGATCTGATTTTCAGACGCGATAATGCAGATACATGGAAAACAAATACTGCTTACGACCGGTATGACACGCCTTCGTTCTTAAGCTTTAACATGGGAATAGCATCCGGTCCTTCAGCTTTACGAACAGCAGAAATATATGATTCTGAAGGTGGCTCCCCGCTAGGTATGCGCTTAAAGGTTGGAACAGCAACAGTTGTCAGCGTAGAGGGAGCTTATTTTTTCAATGCTTTTATCGGAGCAGGAGGACGTTTGAAGGTGGCAACTCTACCTGTCATTGCTGATATCCCGGCAGAGAATATGAGAAACTTCGATATGGACAGCGATTTAAAAGAAGGCGCTCCAGTCAATATGTTTCTGCTCGATGGTCTGGAATCGGATCATCTGGGTATGTTCGATGTCGACCTGGGACTTTATTTTTCATATCCTTTCAGCCGGCATTTTCAGATAGGAAGCAAGCTGCTGGTAGGACGCAGAATAAATGCTAATTTCAAGTTGAATTCAATCTGTCGCATCAATCCACAAATATTCGACCGTGGGATTGTTAGTGAAGAAGTTTACAACCAATTTTATAAAGAAGACATCGACTATTACATGAATCAAGATGGAATCAGCCGCGATGAATTGCTGAACAGTTCTTTTGTAGATGACGATTTTCTGAACATACGTAAGAGTACTACATATAAAGTCGGTACGGGAGTTTCGTTTACCTACCGCTACAAGGAAGATGCAGCTCTCCGTCTATATTGTGACTACGACTTTGCCTCTCCCCGTCTGACATACGATTTAAAGAACTCCTGGACAGACGAAGAAGGGAATCGGAATGCCCACTCATATACTAAAAGAACACCCATGCATAACCTGACATTCGGTGCTTCCATTGCATTTATGCTCTGATGTAACTTCCATCCTGAAAAGCAGCAGAAAGAAAGTCGTTGCACATTCTACTTATTTTTATTATTTTCGCCTCTCGAAATGATAGACCAAGCCACCATAGACCGTATCCTCGATGCTGCACAGATTGTAGACGTAGTATCCGAATTTGTTACTCTCCGACGCAGGGGGGTAAACTATATCGGACTGTGCCCTTTCCACAACGAAAAGACTCCATCTTTCAGTGTTTCTCCCAGTAAGGGACTCTGCAAATGCTTCAGCTGTGGGAAAGGAGGAAATGTTGTTCATTTCATTATGGAACACGAACAGCTTTCTTATTACGAAGCACTGAAGTGGCTTGCCCGAAAATACAACATCGAAGTCAAGGAACGCGAACTGACTAATGAAGAAAAGCAGGCACAAAGCTTGCGCGAAAGTCTGTTTGTTGTCAACCAGTTTGCTTCGGAATATTTCCAGGATGTTCTTTATAATCACATCGACGGACAGCGTATCGGTATGACCTATTTGCGCGGACGCGGATTCCGTGACGATATTATCAAGAAGTTTCAGTTAGGATATAGTACCGACAGCCCCGATGCACTGGCAAAGGCTGCCATCCAGAAAGGATATAAGGAAGAATTTCTGGTAAAAACGGGACTCTGTTACCGTAAAGATAACGGTTCTTTGCACGACCGGTTCTGGGGGCGTGTCATTTTTCCTGTTCATACCTTGTCGGGAAAAGTTGTAGCTTTCGGCGGACGTGTATTAAGCTCCGCCACCAAAAACGTACAGATGAAGTACGTCAATTCTCCCGAATCGGAAATCTATCACAAGAGCCGTGAGCTGTATGGTATTTACTTTGCCAAACAAGCTATTGTGCGGCAAGACCGCTGTTTTCTAGTAGAAGGATATACCGATGTGATTTCTATGCACCAAAGTGGTATAGAAAACGTAGTAGCGTCATCGGGAACAGCATTAACCTCCGAGCAAATCCGGCTTATTCATCGTTTTACAAATAACATCACCGTACTTTACGACGGTGACGGAGCGGGTATTAAGGCTAGTATCCGCGGTATCGACATGCTGTTGGAAGAAGGAATGAACATCAAGGTCTGCCTCCTGCCCGACGGTGATGATCCGGATAGTTTTGCCCGCAAGCATAATGCCACCGACTATCAGGCATATATCAATGACCATGAAGTTGATTTTATCCGCTTTAAGACCAACCTCCTTATGGAAGAAGCGGGTAAAGATCCCATCAAGCGTGCTTCACTGATTTCCAGTATCGTAAAAAGTATTTCGGTTATTCCCGACGCCATTGTACGATCGGTGTACATTCGTGAATGCAGTCAGTTACTGCAAATGGAAGAAAAGATACTGGTAGAAGCTACTGCCAAACTGATAGAGCAGGCCAGAGAAAATAAATTTAAGGAAGAACAACGCAGACAATACCGGGAACGTCAGTTGGCTGCCACTACTCCGAATACTGGTACACCGGCTTCTTCCACTCCTGCTGTTTCTGAAGGCAATGCAACAGCTGGTAATGATATACCATTCACAGCATCGAATGATATTCCACTCCCCCCTCCTCCCGTCGAAGATTCCGGAAATAATGGAATCATCCCCGATTTTCCTCCTGTTGAAACAGGAGAAGGGGCTGTCGTACCTACATCGCTGGGGAATGAAATTCCAGTTGATACATATACGTCATACATTCCGACAGAAGGCAATGAGCAGAAGGTGTTCTATGCCAAGGAGGAAGACTTAATGCGTATGATTGTACGGTACGGAGAGAAAGTAATGTGTTACATGGAAAATGAAAATGGAGAACAACTGCCTCTCACCGTGACCGAATATATATCCGAAGGGCTGAAAGAAGATGAATTGCAATTTCATGTCGCACTTCACCGCCAAATGTTGAAAGAAGCGGAAATGCACATTCATGACGAGAACTTTACCGCAGAACGTTACTTTATCGCACATCCGGTTCCAGAAATAAGTAAAGTAGCTGTCGATCTTGCCAGCGACCGCTATCAACTGAGCAAGTATCACTCAAAAGGACAAAAAATCATCAGCGATGAAGAGCGCTTGCATGAACTGGTTCCACGTTTGCTGCTCGATTTTAAGCTATCCATTGTAGACGAGGAAATGAAACATACGCTTCAAGCACTTGCCAATCCGGAAATAGCCAATGATCCGCAACGCTATATGGAAATCATGCAGCGTTATAAGGAGCTGCACGAAACACAAAGTATCATGGCTCAGCGTGCCGGCGACCGGGTGGTGCTGAAATTATAATCCTCTCTGCCGTCTGCCGGAATCACTTAAAAGAGTTGGTCGCATCAATTCCCAGTTGTCTCAATATAGAAACGATCTCATCGAACTTTTCCACTGGAACCCTTTCTATCGGATAGCAGTGATAAGCAAAATCGGTATCTAGAAACTCTATGAAGGAGATAAATTCATGACTCACAAAAGGTGCTGACGTGAAATTCACCTTCCGAAGGTCCGAATAAGCAAATTTTACAGTTTCATCTTCATCAGGCCGCTGCAAGACCATTTCTCGCGGTTCCAGCGTCAATGCATACTGACAAGAAATACCCTGATAAAGTGTAAATAATGAAAGTCCTACATGCCCTATTCCAATCAATAACACTAAAAGTCCCGCCAGCCACACATGAGGAGTTCCAAAAATCACCAAACATGACCAGAAGAAAACAAACGCCCCAAACAACAACTCAAAAACTCCCCACCTACGACGCGAACGCATACACTTCGGAAACTCATTATAAACATGAACTACGGCCAAGCTATCCACCTGCTTGAGGGAAGTTTCATAATTGGTAAAAGGAATTTGCCGTGCCAACAGATATTGCACAATCCAGGCCGGGTTCAGGCGAGATCCCCTATTCAACCACATACCTTGCAATTGTGCTCCACGTACAAAACCCGACTTCAAAGTAAAGATAAACACACCCAATCCATCCAGACAACGCCAATAAGGTTTGCACTTGCTAGAACGAGGCTTATAGTATTGCATAAACGTGAAACCTGCAATCTCTTCCACATTAACGTGCTTGCGTTTCAACCAGCACTCCACCTTGCGTTCTTTCTCTTCTTCCAGTACCATGATCTTAGATTTCTTTGAGTTATCCTAAATCTGATTATCAGACGATAACAAACTTACAAAAAATTAAAGGACCATGTACTTTACATTTTCCTTTTTTACAGGATTACGAAATAACCGACCAGTTCACATTCTTTTTCCGAAGCTCCTTCAACTGCTGCCATATAATCGCATTTTCCGGACGTTCTCCATTCGGATCGGCATCAAGCAGATGCTCGGCTATTTCACGTACAAACTGTAAGAGCTGTCCGTCGCGGGCAATATCGGCAATTTTCAAATCGAAGGCTACACCACTCTGTTGCGTTCCTTCCAAATCACCCGGACCGCGCAACTTCAAATCGGCCTCTGCAATCTCAAATCCATCATTCGTTTGCACCATGATTTCGATACGTTTACGCGTTTCTTCCGTCAGCTTATATCCGGTAACCAGAATACAATATGACTGGTCCGCTCCTCGTCCTACACGTCCGCGCAACTGATGCAACTGCGACAAGCCGAAACGCTCCGCATTCTCTATCACCATAACCGAGGCATTGGGCACGTTCACCCCCACCTCAATCACCGTAGTAGCTACCATTATCTGAGTTTCATTGGCCAAGAAACGCTGCATCTCCTCATCTTTCTCTGCAGGTTTCATTTTACCATGTACCTTGCTCACCTTATACTCCGGAAACTCTTCACAGATATGCATATACCCGTCTTCCAGGTTCTTGATATCCATCTTCTCGCTTTCCTGAATCAGCGGATAAACAATATATGCCTGCCGGCCTTCCTGTATCTGCTTCCGTATGAAAGCATACATCGAAGCACGACGATTGTCAAACTGATGAACAGTCTGAATGGGTTTTCGCCCCGGAGGAAGTTCGTCGATAACCGAAACATCAAGATCGCCATACAATGTCATGGCAAGTGTACGCGGGATAGGAGTTGCCGTCATAACCAAGACATGAGGCGGACAGGTATTTTTTGCCCACAGCTTGGCACGCTGGGCTACTCCGAAACGATGTTGTTCGTCTATCACCACCAATCCCAAAGACGAAAAGTTGACAGTATCTTCTATTACCGCATGAGTACCGATAAGGATATGTACATCTCCCGTCACCAGATCTTTCAGAATTGTTTCCCGGCGCTTTCCTTTTACAGTTCCGGTAAGCAGCTCCACCCGTATATTCATACCCGCCAGAAAACGACATATCGTTTCATAATGCTGAGTAGCCAGAATTTCTGTAGGAGCCATCATGCAAGCCTGATAGCCATTGTCCAGCGCAATCAGCATAGTCATCAGGGCAACAAGTGTTTTTCCGCTGCCCACATCTCCTTGCAGCAAGCGGTTCATTTGTCTTCCACTTCCCATATCACGGCGCATCTCCTTTATCACCCGCTTCTGTGCTCCAGTAAGCTGGAAAGGAAGATTCTGCGAATAGAAAGTATTGAATATCTCTCCTACTTTGCCAAATACCAGTCCGCGGAACTTATTTCTCCGTTCTTTGGTATAACGAAGAATATTAAGCTGGACATAAAACAGTTCCTCGAACTTCAAACGGTATTGTGCTCTGCGGAGCAAATCAGGGTTCTGAGGGAAATGAATGTTATACAGCGCATCAGTAAGCGGCATCAGCCGATAATGATCCACTAGTTGCGGACTCAAGGTTTCTTCAATAATCTCCTTCTGAAGCGCCCCGAAAAGATTTTTCATCAGTTTCTCCAGCGCATGAGAATTGAGATTGCTGCGCTTCATCTTTTCGGTCGTATTATAATAAGGCTGAAGCCCCATTGTAGAAAGAGTAAGCTCCTGTGCCGGATCAATATCCGGATGAGCTATATTTATTCGTCCATTGAATACGGTCGGCTTGCCAAAGACAATATATTCTTCATTTGCCTTATATTTCCCCATGATGAATTTCAGTCCCTGAAACCATACCAGATCGACAATACCCGTTCCGTCGGAAAAATGTCCGACCAGACGCCGCTGGCGACCTTCACCCATTGTTTCAAAGCTGAGTACCTTACCTTTTAACTGTATGTAAGGCATATTTCCATCTATTTCATGGATATAATACAGACGACTACGGTCGACATACTTATAAGGGAAATAACACAACAAGTCCCGAAAGGAATAGATATTCAGTTCCTTGTTCAGTATGGCCGCACGCTGCGGGCCCACCCCTTGCAAATATTTTATGTCACGCGTAGATAAATCGAACATTTATTTAAACCAGAACTTCTGCAACTTTCAAGTCGAATGGAGTAGTAAGCTTTATATTTTCACGATTTCCCGGTATTAAGAAGACAGGATGTCCCAAAGCCTCCACTACCGAAGCATCATCTGTAAAAGCGGAAGTATATGTTTGTCCGTAAGCCTGTTTCAGTAACGATGCAGTAAAAACCTGAGGAGTCTGCACCAGTTTATAACAGTCGCGTGGTACAGTCACACTCTTTTCGTCTGCCTCTATCCGACGGACTGTTTCCACTACATCAATAATCGGAATTACAGCTTGGTTTTCTTCAGCAGCAGCATAACAGGCGGCTATCACTTCCTGAGAAACAAAAGGACGTACACCATCGTGCACTCCTACTACACTATTCCTATCATCCACCAAGGCCAGTCCGTTCTTTACAGAATGAAAACGAGTTTCTCCGCCGTTGGCGATACGATGGGGAAGCGTAAATCCATATTCCGCACAAAGGTGCTTCCAGTAGTCCTGCTGGTCTACCGGAAGTACCAATATGATATTTATACATTTATCGTAAGCATAAAAAGCCTCCAGCGTACGCATCAGTACAGGCTTTCCCTTTACCGGGATAAACTGCTTGGGTATATCTCCCCCCATGCGTAAACCTTTACCTCCTGCTACGACAATGATATATTTCTTCATCAGGCAAGCAACATTCCTTTTTTAACTTCCAAAGCTTTTTCTGCTCCTGCATATTTTTCCAGAATAGCAAAAGCAAAAGCCGGAGCAGCACCCGGACCTTTACCCAAGATAAAGTTATCGACAACTTCAACCATATTGCCTGTATATTCTGCACCTTCCAGATATTTGTCGAAGCCCGGATAGCAAGTAGCCTTCTTGCCTTTCAGCAAACCACGCTTGCCATATACCATAGGAGCTGCACAAATAGCAGCAAGAGGTTTACCTGCCGCAGCAAAACTCATAATCAGCTTGTCGAGTCCTGCATGAGCATCCAGATTTGTCGCTCCCGGAAGTCCACCCGGAAGAACAACCATTTCCACATCTTCTTCCTTCAAATCCTCGAACAGCATATCCGCAACGATAGGAACCTGATGTGAGCTGACAACGGTCTTTTCACCTGTTACCGACACAGTTTTTACATTCAGTCCCCCACGACGCATTACATCGAGTGGAAACATGGCTTCCATTTCTTCGAAACCTTCTGCCAAAAAGATACAAATAGTTTTCATAATATGATGAATTTAAATATGCTTATAGTCTTATTTCAACTTAAAGTAATAGGTTATCGTACCACTCTGATTGTTTACACCGTCTACCGAATTGAACCGAGCTCGACGAGCTGCCTCTTCTGCTGCACGACGCAAAGCGGGATTTACCGTATTGGTCCGTTTGTTTATACTCGTGCTGATGACTCTTCCGGCAGGATTTACTGTGATAGTAACCACAACTCTTCCTTCATCTTGTACATTGTATACAGGAACAGGCAACCCTCCAGGTCCCAAAGAACGTCCGTTCAAGTCGAATGTTCCATATCCTCCTACTCCTGAAGTCTTTCCCGTATTTCCATTTCCATCCGGACTACCTTCTATGCCTTGTCCGGAAGTAGCCGAACCTTTACTACCCATTTTAGATCCTTTACCAAATGCCCCGGCAATCTTGTTGGCAGCAGCCTGAGCAGCAGCACGTTCTTCTTCAGCACGCTTTTCGGCTTCAGTTTTTTCCTTGGGTTTGGTTACAACAGGTTTTGTTTCCTGCTTCTTTTTAGGAGTAACTTCTTTTTTAGGTTTTTCTTCTTTCGGCTTTTCCTTTTTTACCTGAATAGAAGGTTCATCATCCTGCGTAATCATAGGCTGTTTCACCTCCGGTTCCGGAGTTACTTCCGGTTCGGGTACAGAAGTTTCCGGCTGCGGCAATACATCAACCTCCGTCATTGTATACGGATCGGCATCTCCCTGAGCCATTTGTGTATTACCAAGCATAACCGGCACACCTCCTTCTTCTTGTATCTCAGGACGAGTAAGTGAGCAAAAGAGCAGCAATAGTACCACAAAGATATGCAGCACTACCGTTCCTATTATTCCGGTTACTTTACTTTTCTTCACTGTATTCTTTTTTAATTCTGTTTGTCAGGGCGGCGAGTAGCCAGAACCATTCTAAAATGATTTTCGTTGGCAATATTCAGGATACGGACAATTTCGCGATACGGAATCGACTCGTCAGCGTAAAGCGCCACATACATTTCCGGTTCCTTCGCAGCACACTCTTGCAAGAACGAAGGAACTTCGTCGAGTGCAAGCGGCATTTCATCCTCATTACCAAACGCCCCGTAATAATTCAAATCCTTATCGATAATTACCCGCGCCATAGGCTTGGCCGAAGTCTGCTCAGAACCCTGCGGAAGCAAGACCTTGATTGCATTCGGCGATACCATCGTAGAGGTAATCATAAAAAATATCAGCAGCAAAAAGATGAGGTCGGTCATCGACGACATACTGAAGGCCGGAGATATTTTCTGTCTTCTTTTCAGTGACATAGGCTTCTTATTTTTCGTTTGGTTCGTTCATCAAGTCCATGAAAGCAATGGTACGAGCTTCCATCTGACTTACAACCTTGTCTACGCGATATACCAGATGATTGTAAGCAAACATGGTAGCAATACCCACAACCAGACCGCCTACAGTAGTAATCATCGCTTCATAGATACCGCTCGAAAGCAGAGTAATATCAATATTGTTTCCGGCATTAGCCATATTCCAGAAAGCACGAACCATACCAGTTACCGTACCCAGGAAACCAAGCATCGGCGCACCGCTGGAAATAGTAGCCATAATAGAAAGTCCGTTTTCCAGTTTTGCAACTTCAATGTTTCCGGTATTCTCGATAGCAGCCTGTACATCGGCAACCGGACGTCCCATACGCATGATACCTTTTTCAATCATACGCGAAGAAGGAGTATTGGTTATACGGCAGTAATTGATTGCCGATTTGATTTCTCCAGTCTTGATATAGTCGCGGATACGATCCATAAACAACGGGTCTTCTTTACCCGCCTTGCGGATAGCTACCGCACGTTCAAAAAAGATATAAAAGGCTATGACAGACATCAGAGCCAGTACAATCATAATCCAACCACCTTTGCAAGCCATGTCCCAAAGGTTCATTTCCGATTCTCCCGATGCAACAGGAGTCAATACGGGATTATTTCCCGTCATGGTGTCGGCAACGGTCTGTGCAGCTGCCAGCAGTGTCATTGTAATCATAATTTAACGAAGGCAATTTTTATATTCTTCAATAGTTTTCTTAAGTCCTAGATAGAGTGCGTCACAAATCAATGCGTGACCGATGGAAACTTCGTCCACCCATGGAATATTTTCATGAAAGTAAGCAAGATTCTCAAGGCTGAGATCATGACCGGCATTCAGTCCCATTCCCAACTTGCGGGTTACCTTTGCAGCCTCAACGAAAGGAGCAATGGCAGCTTCGCGATTCTTTCCATACTGTGAAGCATAAGGCTCTGTATAAAGTTCCACACGGTCGGCTCCGGCTTTTGCCGCATACTCTATCATTTCCGTATCAGTTCCTACGAAAATAGAAGTACGTATACCTGCTTCTCCGAAAGTATCCATCAGTTCGGTCAGGAAGGAAAGATTATTTTTAGTATCCCACCCCGAGTTAGAAGTAATCTGGTCGGGAGCGTCGGGAACAAGCGTTACCTGATGCGGTTTTACCTTCAATACCAGGTCAATAAATTCTTTCGAAGGATATCCTTCGATATTAAACTCTGTACGAAGTATGGGACGAAGAGCCAACACGTCCGCATAGCGGATATGCCGTTCATCGGGACGAGGATGAACCGTAATCCCTTCGGCCCCGAAAGCCTCGCAATCCAACGCCACTTTTTCTACATCCGGGTTATTTCCCCCGCGAGCATTACGCAAGGTTGCTACCTTGTTTATATTCACACTTAGCTTAGTCATATTGAATTTATTTTATATCTTTGCGTCTACAACCTGCAAAGTTAACAGGTTTTGCGAGAAACCTGTTAACTTTACGTGACAAAAGATTGATAAAAAAAGCTACAAGATATGCAACGCAACCTCAGATTCGCCCTTTTTGGAAATACTTATCAGGAACATAAGTCGGCACATGTCACCCATTTGCTGGAGATATTGCGTGGCAAAGGAGCCGAAATCTGTATCAGCAACGAGTTTTACGACTTTTTGAAACAGCATACAAAAGCAAACCTCGACGGACTGGAGATATTCAAAGGTTACGACTTTAATGCAGACATGGCACTCAGTATCGGTGGCGACGGAACCTTTCTGCGTGCAGCAAGCCGTGTAGGAAAGAAAGAAATTCCTATCCTGGGCATCAATACCGGACGTCTGGGATTCCTTGCCGATATATCACCCGACCAGATGGAGGAGGCTTTCGATGAAATCTACGAAGGGAAATACCTTGCCGAACCTCGCAGGGTATTGCATCTGACATCCGAAGGATACGTGCTGAAAGGCTATCCCTACGGACTGAACGAAATAGCTATTCTGAAACGTGACAGCTCGTCGATGATTACCATACGGGCTTACATAAACAGTGAGCCACTCTGTTCGTATCAGGCAGACGGCCTGATTATCGCAACCCCCACCGGCTCGACAGGTTATTCACTCAGTGTAGGAGGTCCGATTCTTGTGCCGCAAAGCGGAACTATCAGTCTGACTCCCGTGGCTCCACACAGCCTGAACGTACGCCCGATTGTCATTCGCGACGACTGGGAAATCACACTCGACGTAGAAAGCCGAAGCCACAACTTTCTGGTAGCCGTAGACGGACGCAGTGAAACATGCCGCGAAGGAATCCGCCTGACGGTACGCCGTGCCGATTATTTCGTACGCATCGTAAAACGCTGTCATCACTCTTTCTTCAATACGCTTCGGGAAAAAATGATGTGGGGAGCAGACAGCCGTTTATAGTTCAGGAATACATACTGAAAGCTTCAGAAAAAGGCTTCACAAACTAGCGAAAATGCCCTATTTTTTCGTACAAAGATTGTCGAAGTTTGTACAGATTTTAAAAAAATATCCTGATGTTTTTCCGAAAACATCAGGATATTTTTTTAAAACGTCAGCAAGAATATAATACGTTTTTTACGAGAATATCATTCTTTTATCGAAAAGAAGAATTTATCAATTGATTAACAGTGCATTACAAATACTCAGGCAGCTGACTCAACTTCATGCTGTTTGAACCTTTTATCAGGATATAATATCCCTGAGGCTTATGTATCCGGATATCAGCCAGCACTTCATCTACATGCTGAAAAGTCTGATAGGAATGAGTGGCTGCTGCAAATTCGGGACCAACCAGAACAACACGGTCAAAACCACATTCCTTCAGATAATCTACCACCTTCTGATGTTCTTCCCGACTTGCTTCACCCAATTCCTTCATATCGCCAAGAATCACCATCTTATGCGGAGCTTCTATCTGACGGAAATTCTTCAAGGCAGCCATCATACTGGTCGGGTTGGCATTATATGCATCCACAATCAGTTTATTATCGGCTGTTTCTTTCAGTTGCGACCGGTTATTGTGAGGCAGATACGACGCCAGCGCACTGCTGATATCATCATCAGACACTCCAAAGTAACGTCCGATAGCTGCTGCTGCCAGCATATTATCCAAATTATACGAGCCGATAAGATGTGTATTCACCTCGTGCGATACTCCTTCTGCTGTCCATCGGAAAGACAGGAAAGGTGAACAGCTTATCAGTTCTCCACTGACATACAAACCGGCAGTCTGCCCGTAACGCACACAAGTCAACCCTTCGGCAATGCCATTCAGGTAAGGATTTTCATTCTGGATAAAGATAGTAGCCCCACCTTTAGCCCGCAGAAAATCGTACAACTCTCCTTTCGTGCGGATAACTCCCTCGAAAGATCCGAAACCTTGCAGGTGAGCCTTGCCTACATTTGTTATAATTCCATAATCCGGTTCGGCAATATGTACCAGTGTCTTTATTTCTCCCGGATGGTTCGCACCCATTTCGACAACCGCCATTTCGTGTTCTTTTGTCAGACGAAGCAACGTGAGCGGTACTCCGATGTGATTATTGAAATTACCTTCTGTATATAATGTATTGAACTTCCGGCTCAGCACCGTAGAAATGAGTTCTTTGGTTGTGGTCTTTCCATTCGTACCTGTAATGCCGATAACCGGCGTTTTCAGCTGCCGGCGGTGATAATTAGCCAGTTGTTGCAAAGCCTGCAAACAGTTGTCTACGAGAATTGTACCCTCACCCGCATATTCAGATTCGTCGATTACAGCATAGCGGCAACCCTGCTTCAAAGCCTGTGCGGCAAAAGCATTGCCATTAAAAGTTTCTCCTTTCAGGGCGATGAACATAGAACCCTCAGGACAGTTGCGGCTATCGGTGGTCACCTTACCGCATTCCATAAAACATTTATATAATTCTGCTATTTCCATATTTTCTGTAACAAAATATTCCGGCACAAAGATAACGTAATTTAATTTCCCGCGACTGCGAAAAAACAAATTATTGTGTGTACATTTGCAGCGCTTAAAGACGTATTCATCGGACATGGAAAACAGTATCACGAAACTTATCAATGTAAAGGGACAGTTAATGGACTTATCCTACCCGCAGGTAATGGGTATCCTGAATGTTACTCCCGATTCTTTTTATGCCGGAAGCCGGAAACAGACAGAAACGGAAATTGCAGAACGTACACTTCAAATCGTGTCGGAAGGGGGAAGCATTATCGATGTAGGAGCTTATTCATCACGCTCCAATGCAGAACATATCAGTGCGGAGGAGGAAATGTCTCGTCTGCGTCACGGACTGGAGATTGTATTCCGCGAATGTCCCGATGCCATTGTTTCGGTAGATACGTTCCGGGCAGATGTTGCACGTATGTGTGTAGAAGAGTACGGCGCAGCTATCATCAACGATATAGCAGCGGGCAATATGGATGAAAACATGTTTGCAACCGTAGCCCGGCTCGGTGTCCCCTACATCATGATGCACATGCAGGGAACTCCGCAAAACATGCAGCAGGCTCCACACTATGACAATGTATTGAAAGAAGTATTATATTACTTTTCTGAAAAGGTACAGAAGCTGCGTGACCTGGGAGCCAAGGATATCATCATCGATCCGGGATTCGGATTCGGAAAGACGCTGGAACACAACTACGAGCTACTGGACAAAATGGAAGAATTCCAGATATTCGAACTGCCTGTACTGGTAGGAGTTTCACGCAAGTCGATGATTTACCGCCTGCTGGGAGGAGGACCGGAAGATGCCTTGAACGGAACAAGCGTCGTCAACACAATAGCCTTGATGAAAGGAGCCGACATCCTGCGTGTACACGATGTGCGTGCCGCATCCGAAGCAGTCAAAATAGTTGCCGCCATGAAAAAGTTAACTCCTGTAAGTTTGTAAATATAAAATTATGCCTTTCGATATTTCCATACTTAGCGTCAAAGATATTATCGACATTCTGCTGGTAGCGTTTCTATTATACAAAACCTACAAGCTGATGAAATCGTCGGGATCAATCAATGTATTTACGGGAATTCTCGTGTTTATCGTCATTTGGGTTATCGTATCGCAAGTGCTGCAAATGCGTCTGCTCGGTTCGATATTCGATAAGCTGGTAAGCGTGGGAGTCATTGCACTGATTGTAATCTTTCAGGATGAAATACGTCACTTCCTGCTCTCGCTTGGTTCACGCCACCGCACAAGCAGTCTGCTTCGCTTTTTTAAGGGAAGTCAGAAGAACGACAACAGCAAAGAGGCCATCATGCCTATTGTCATGGCTTGCCTCAACATGAGTAAAGGAAAAGTGGGCGCACTGATTGTCATCGAAAAGAATTTTCCACTGGATGACATCGCACGTACAGGAGATATCATCGATGCGAACATCAATCAGCGACTGATAGAAAATATTTTTTTCAAAAACAGTCCGCTACACGATGGAGCTATGATTATCAGCAACAAACGTATAAAGGCTGCCGGTTGTATTCTTCCGGTATCACATAACCTGAACATTCCGAAAGAGTTGGGGCTAAGACACCGTGCCGCACTGGGAGTTTCTCAGGAAACAGATGCCATGGCAATTATCGTTTCCGAGGAAACCGGAGGTATTTCCATAGCCTATCAGGGTGAGTTCTACCTAAAACTGACGGCTGAGGAACTGGAAAGAATGCTTACGAGTGAAGATGAGCTTTAAGGATTAATCCAACATCAGGCTCATATAGGGATGAAGGTCTTTCAGTACAAGAGCAGTCAGCTCGCTTATTGTGACACAAACATACTCTTTTCCCATCTGATAACCTTGTATCATCTTCCCCGGAGAAACCGTGTAATATCCATTGTTTTCTCCGATAACCTCGTCTCCTTGCAGATGAATACAGAGTTCCTCCCCTTGATAAACAGCAGCATACAACTCAAGGCAAGCAGGAACATTTATTAAGCGTGCCATGCCTAATTCATGCATCTCGTCAGCAAAAGGAAGTATGCATGTCATGGTTTCAGCTTGATAAAAAGCAGCGAGTTGATGTAATGCAACTGTCAGGTCCGCCTCGTCAGACAGAAGTATTTCTTTGACAGAAAGTGTCTTTTCCTGCATCAGGCAAAAGATAAGTCCGGACAAGACATCACCTTTATAAATTGTCCATACATCACCTTTGCTCAAAGCCAGATCAGACAGTACAACATGGAAATCATCAAAGGTGTGCTGTATGCAGCACGACCGCCTGTTCATTTGTTCATTAAAGTATGGATAAATTGTTTCTTCAGGGTTTTTCAACAGATCTATCTTACTCATTTTCAGATATGATACAGAGTTATTAACAGGTTGTTCATAACTGTTGATAACTTTTTTCAGCACACCATAACGGAAACAAGTCGCGTAGCCTGAGCGAGCATAATATCCTTTCAACCAATCTTCGGCAGGAATTAGTGTTGAAAACACGATTCCCTCATCGAACATGGAACGATGTGTTTCCTCAAGCAGGCGACGCATAGCCCCTCTTGCCCGATAATCAGGATGAGTACAAGCGCCCGATATATATGAAGCAGCTACCGTCCGGCCACAAAATGTCATCGGATAAGATATCATCTGAAGCGCAGAAATCACCTTACCATCTTCTATTATCGCTTTATTAATCTGGTCGGTATAACGTAAACGGAAATAAAGGTCTACAAATGCTTCATCATCATTGAAGCAAGTTTCCCAAAGTTGCCTGACTTGTTCTTTTACGCTCATTGTAATTCCACGATATATTTTTCAAGAAGAGTTTCTGGATAATAAGACAATTTAGCCTTACGCAGTCCTTCCAGCCCCAGGTCTTCCTCACGGTTGATATAAATGTACTGTTCCGGAATACGATTAGCAAACTCATTGTTAATCATAGCATAGGCTCCTTCTATATCTGTATTTGCTTTCTCTACACAAGTATCGAAAGCTTCATTGTTTATAGGAGCTCCGAAGGTAAATGCTACAATCTCTCCGTTAACATGCAATACTCCTCCTCGCAAATCCAGTTCGTTAATATGCTTCAACGCATCAGTCATCGAACGCCGTTCTGCTATCAGAGCTTCATTCTCTGCACAGTCGTTTGCTTTACACCACATGCTTTCCAGACGCAGACACTCAGGGACGAGTTCGGCTGTCAACTCCTTATATTCATAATTAGGATAAGCTGCTTTAAACCGATTGATATGATTCCGTTTAGGCTGGTACTTTTTTCCACGAAGCGTTGCCAGATCAGAACGAAGATATACATAATCAAAATAATCACGATCGGCTGTAAACGTAAAACGCCCCGGAAAAGCAGCTTCCAGTTCTGCACGCATATAGCTACATACACCCAACAAACGGAAAGGAACACCTTTGCTGCGCGCATCCTCTATCAGCACGTCAACAATTCGATGTACATCGCCTTCACCCACCGGCATCATATATGCCAGTTCATTATCTGCATAAAAACGGAACAACAGAAAGCCGTCCATTTCAGCAATTTCCGTCTGGTACAAAAACCTCCAGCTATACAGATTAGAAAACGACAAATCGCAGTTACGGCGCTTGCTTGTTAAAGTATAACGCTGCACAGTTTCCTTATCTTCCAGTTCTATGGGTCTAAATGGTATCATATTATATTTCTTTTATTTTTCAGGCGTAACCATGCTTAAAAAGAAACGCACCGATATTAAAAAACATCGGCACGCTTCCACGAAACATGCTCGCATTGGATTTTATAATTTAATAGAGCCCCAGCAGATGAAGGATAGTCGGAGTAAGCAAAGCAGTCAAAATACCGTTCAGAGTCAATCCCAGACTGGCATAAGCTCCATACTTTCCACTGACCTCCATAGCACGCGATGTTCCTACCGCATGCGAAGCTGTTCCCATCGAAAGCCCTTGCGCTATAGGACTTCCAACATGTCCTACCTGAAGTACCTTAAAACCACAAATAGCACCAAATAGCCCTACAACAATCACTACCGCTGCAGTAAGAGAAGGTATTCCGCCTACTGCATCCGAAACTTCCATCGCAATCGGAGTCGTCACCGACTTTGGAGCTAACGACATGATAACCTCTGGAGAAGCTCCCAGCAGTTTTGCTATAATAGTAACCGATACTAGTCCGACAAGACAGCCTGCTAATTGAGAAACAATTATCGGCATTAATTGTTTTTTTATCATGCGTAATTGTAGATACAAGGGAACCCCCAGTGCTACAACTGCCGGCTTCAACCAGAACTCAATCAAGGAACCTGCTTCATAATATTTTTCATACGAAACATTTGTCAGTTTCAGAAAACAAATCAGCAAGGCAATCGCTATCAATATCGGATTAAGAATAATCAAACCTGTTTTTTTCTGCAACTGTTTGGAAAGAAAAAAGAATCCAAACGTAATGGCGAGCAAAAAGAATTTACTTTCTAAATATTCCATACTTACGAACCAATTGATGAACCCAACCTGTAACAACTAACACTAATACCGTACTTACTAAAGTAGCAATGACAATAGGCCAGAACTCGGCAGCAATAATGTCAAAATATAACATCAGCGCCACCCCCGAAGGAACGAAGAAAAAGCCCAGATTAGCTACTAAGAAATCGGACAATCCCTGCACCCAGTGCAGTTTTATCCAACCTAACTGTAAAAATAACGTAAGTAAAAGCATGCCAATAATACTCGACGGCAGCTTAATTCCCGTCAGATAAACTATCAGTTCACCTAACGCCAAACATCCAAAAAGGATAGAACATTGACGAATCATACCTATTAATATTATCTTGAAAAACGGACGTAAAGTTACACAATAGGAGAAAACGCTGTATCGAAAGTGGCCTTTTTTATTTCTTCTGCTATTAAACATAAGTTTTTTGCATACTTTAGGAGAAAAAAAACTCGCTTTTGCAAACTAGATATTACAAAAATGCGTATTTTTGCAGTGCGATATATACTTCTTGTTATCGCGCACGATAAAAGAATCACATATAATAAATATATTCATTAAGTCATGGATTTAATTAGTCAAATCGTTGAACGCGCTAAAGCAAACAAACAGCGCATTGTGCTTCCGGAAGGAACTGAAGAACGTACTTTAAAAGCTGCCAATCAGATATTGACAGATGGTGTAGCTGAGCTGATTCTGTTGGGAAATCCCGATGAAATCATGGGTCTGGCAAAAGAATGGGGCTTAGGAAATATCCATAAAGCAACAATCATCGATCCGGAAAACCATCCGAAACAAGAAGAATACGCACATTTGTTATGCGAACTTCGCAAGAAAAAAGGAATGACTATCGAAGAAGCCCGTAAACTGGTTCTCAATCCATTATACTTGGGCTGTTTGATTATCAAAGCGGGCGATGCTGACGGTCAGTTGGCTGGTGCACGCAATACTACCGGCGACGTTCTGCGCCCTGCATTGCAAATTATCAAAACAGCTCCGGGCATTACTTGCGTATCTGGTGCCATGCTGCTTTTGACTCATGCTCCAGAATGTGGTGACAATGGTGTATTGGTAATGGGTGACGTAGCCGTAACTCCTGTTCCAGATGCAAACCAATTGGCTCAAATCGCAATCTGTACAGCACAGACAGCTAAAGCAGTTGCCGGACTTGATCCACGCGTAGCTATGCTGAGCTTCTCAACTAAAGGTTCTGCTAAACATGAAGTTGTAGACAAAGTAGTAGAAGCATTGAAGATTGCTAAAGAAATGGATCCAGCATTGAAGATCGACGGTGAACTGCAAGCAGATGCTGCCTTGGTTCCAAGAGTAGGTGCAAGCAAAGCTCCAGGTTCTGAAATCGCAGGAAAAGCTAACGTATTGGTTGTTCCATGTCTGGAAGTAGGTAACATTTCTTATAAACTGGTTGAACGTTTAGGACACGCTACTGCCGTAGGACCTATCCTGCAAGGTATCGCACGCCCAGTAAACGATTTGTCACGCGGATGCTCTATCGACGACATTTACAAGATGATCGCTATCACAGCCAACCAGGCTATTGCAGCAAAAGCTCAATAATTAGGAACTTAATTTATACAGCATTGTCATTCAGACGTCATTCAATGCAATCTCGTTCTGAATGACAACTGTTTTTATTTCACATTAATAAAACAATAAAATTCATATATGAAAGTATTAGTACTCAACTGCGGTAGTTCATCAATCAAGTACAAATTGTTCGAAATGACAACCAAAGAAGTCCTCGCACAAGGAGGTATCGAAAAAATCGGTCTGCCAGGCTCTTTCCTGAAGTTGACTTTGCCTAACGGAGAAAAGAAAATCCTTGAAAAGGACGTACCTGAACATACTACAGGTGTACAGTTTATTTTCGACACACTGACTAACGCAGAATACGGCGCAGTAAATAACTTACACGAAATCAAAGCAGTAGGTCATCGTGTATTGCACGGAGGAACAAAATTCAGCGGTTCTGTATTGATTGACGACGCTGTTATTGCAGCTGTAGAAGAATGCTGCGACCTGGGTCCGTTGCACAATCCAGCAAACCTGAAAGGTATCTATGCTGTACAGAAACTGTTGCCTGAAGTACCACAGGTAGCTGTATTCGATACTGCTTTCCACCAGACTATGCCCGACTATGCATATCTGTATCCGATACCTTACAAATATTTCGAAAAATATGGTATCCGCCGTTATGGTTTCCACGGAACATCTCATCGCTATGTATCAAAACGTGTATGCGAATATCTGGGTATTCCACAAGAAGGTTCCAAGATCATCACTTGCCACATCGGAAACGGTGGTTCTATCGCTGCGGTAAAAGACGGTAAATGTATCGATACTACTATGGGACTGACTCCGCTGGAAGGTCTGATGATGGGTACACGTTGCGGTGATATCGATGGTGGTGCTATCACTTATATCATGAAAAAAGAAGGCCTTACACCTGATGAAATGTCTACTCTGCTGAACAAGAAGAGCGGTGTATTGGGAATGTTCGAAAAATCAAGTGATATGCGTGAACTGGAAGATGCAGTAGCTAGAGGAGAAGAACGTGCCATCCTTACAGAAAACATGTATTTCTACCGCATCACTAAATACATCGGTGCATACGCAGCTGCAATGGACGGTGTAGATGTAATCTTGTTTACTGGTGGTGTTGGTGAAAATCAGGCTACAGCTCGTGCCGGCGTTTGTAAGACACTGGGCTACCTGGGTGTCAAGATCGATCCGGAAAAGAACAAAGTTCGCAGCAAAGAAGCGATCATTTCTACCGACGATTCTAAGGTAAAAGTTGTAGTTATCCCGACAGACGAAGAGCTGATGATTGCAACAGACACTATGGACATACTGAACAGCATGAACAAATAAGGAACAGCATACCTTAAATAGCTTAAAAAAGAGGATATTCCTCATAAGTTTTCTTATCTTTGCAGCGAGCAAAAAAAAAAGACTTATATGGAATGTCTTCTTTTTTTATGCCATCAAAACAACAAGAAACACGCCTCTATTATGAAAAAGAAAATCGTAACCTTTGGTGAAATCATGCTTCGCCTTACTACCCCGGATAACTTACGTATGCAACAAAGCCGTGAGCTCCTGGTCAACTACGGCGGTAGCGAAGCCAATGTAGCCATCTCCATCGCCAACTTTGGAGGAGATGTAGAATATATTACCCGCCTTCCAGATAACGCTCTAGGAGAAACATGTCTGGCCGAATTGCGTTCACACAATATCGGAACACGACATATCCTGATCGGCGGACACCGTCTGGGAACTTATTACATGGAAAAAGCCGCTGCCATGCGTAACTCAAAAGTCATTTACGACCGTGAGGGTTCTGCTTTCTCCGAACTGAAATCTGGAATGATAGACTGGCATGCAGCATTTGCCGACGCTGCAATTTTCCACTGGTCGGGCATAGATGCAGCACTGACTCCGGGACTTGCAGAGGTATGCAAAGAAGCTATTACCGTTGCCAAGGAAATGGGACTGACCATTTCATACGACATAAACTACCGAAAGAACCTTTGGAATTATGGTAAGAGTGCACAAGAAGTGCTTCGTCCACTGATGGTGAGCAGTGATATCATGTTTGGTAGTGAAGGAGAATATGCTTTGCTGACTGGAATTCCTGCCCCAGGATTTAAGGCAACAAAAAGTGGCGAAACATACGATGTAAAAGCTTACGAAGAGTTTTGTAAGGCAATCAGTCAGCAAATTCCAAATTGCAAATACATATATATTGCCCTGCGTAACGTGATGAGCTCGGAACATCATACCTTTGCCGGAGTGCTTTACTCTAATGGCAGCATGAAATATACACGAGTATTCGATATCGACAATGTTATCGACTGCGTTGGTGTGGGTGATGCATTCTGCGGTGCTATGCTGTATGCACAACATGCTTACGAGGATGAACAGAAACGTGTAGACTTCTCAACCGCAGCTTCTGTTCTGAAAAATACAATTGCCGGCGACTATAACATCGTAAAAGTATCTGAAGTAGAAGGCTTGCTGGCTAAACATGAAAGTGGAGAGGTAGCTCGATAAAGCAACCTTACCCTATATAAAAATAGAAGCCTGCCGGACAATGTCTGGCAGGCTTTTGTTATGTATAAATACACTCTTATCGTACAGAAGTTTCTCCCTCGATATACTGTTCCAAGAACATTGACTCGCCATCGAATACTGCATACGAAAATTCATTAATCCAGTCACCCAGAATCATCATTCGTGATGAACGGCTCAGCATCAGATCGAGTACGATATGACGATGTCCGTAGATAAAGTAATTAATATCCGGATGTGTCTTCAGATACTCCTTGGTAAATAACACCAAAGGTTCTTTATCTTCACCCATATATTCCGGTTCTTTTCCATCTTTTCGTTTCAGGCGACTATGTTTTGCCCACTCCAGACCAAACTCAATACTCCAGCGAGGATGCAGCATTGAAAACATACGTTGCAACGTTTTACTATGAAACATTGTACGAAGTAGTTTAAACTTACGGTCACCATCACCCAGACCGTCACCATGAGCCAGGAAAAATTCCTTGCCATAAATCTCGCAAGTCAGCGGTTCACGATGAATCGTAACGCCACACTCCTTTTCCAGATAGTCACCACACCAGATATCATGATTACCGATAAAGAAATGCACCTCTACTCCCATATCGGTCAACTCGGATATTTTTCCCAGAAAACGGGTATATCCTTTCGGAACAACAAGCTTGAATTCGTACCAGAAGTCAAACATGTCGCCCAGCAGATAAACAGCAGCCGCCCGGTTCTTGATACTGTCGAGAAAGCTAACCAGCCGACGTTCCTGCGTACGACTATGCGCTATCGCACGTGAGCCCAGATGGGCATCGGAAAGGAAATACACATTCTTCATTTTGCTATATTTAGAGTTTGAACAATGAATCCAGGTACGTATAGAAAGCAGGATCTTCACCTACTACAACCCGGGCTATTTTACCCTGAGGATCTATCACAATTTTTGTAGGAAACCCTTTAACGGCGTACACTACGGTCAAATCTTCCTGTCCCGCATTGCGTACATGCAGCCAGGGAATTTCATGCTCGGCAACAGCAGCCTTCCATTTCTTTTCCGTATCACCACAGTCTATGCCTACAATCTCCATCCGGTCTTTATACTTTTCGTAAGCCTTCTTCATATCAGGCAGCCCCTTAATGCACCAGCCGCACCAGCTTCCCCAAAAGTCCAGCACTACATATTTTCCTCGCAGCGACGAAAGAGCAAAATCCTTCCCATTGATATCTTTCAGCACAAACTCGGGAGCTTCTTTTCCTTCTTTGATATTTTGAGAAGCAGCCTTACGTGCTTCTGCCTCCTTCAAAGCATCCTGCATGGCAAGATAAAGCGAAGACATCGGCCCCGTCTTTGCCTTTTCGCCCACAAGAGGCAGCAAAACCTTGGCGCGAGCACCACCCAGATCAGCAAGCAGATACACAGAAACATCACTATCGGGATACTTACGGATGTACTGTTCCTTACAATCGCTTATTTCATCGGCTATCGGTTGATAAATCTGACGCAGCGAGTCAATGCGCTGAGGATTCAACTGTCCTTCCTGCTGCATCTTCATGATGACTTCTGTCGTAGCTTCCATCCGCTGTTGAGCAGACTTCCACCCTTCTGCAGCTTCGGCATAATTCTTATGGAATACATTCCCTTCTGCCTGATAATCATCTATGGAACCTGTCAGCTGAACGGTTTCACCCGGAAAAGCGACTACGCTGACTGTTTTGCGCAACGAAGAAGCCTCACCACTTTTAGGCTTGGCGTAAAAATACATTTCAGCAGGCATATTACCTGTCTCCACTTTATACGTAAAGTGCCTCTGTCGTATGGCTACTGCATCCGTTTTCAGGTTCTCACGCTTCAAATCGGATATGGGGAAATAATCTACAAGCAATGTATCACTGTCTATTCCCGACAGCCTGCCCTCGACTGTTGCTACCTGAGCAGACAAACTTCCGGCAAACAACCCGGCCGTTCCCGCAATCAGAAGCATACGTTTCGTATTCATAGACTCAGTTTATGTTTATCAAAGAAAACCCAGTTCCAGTTTTGCCTCCTCGGTCATCATGTCCTTATCCCATTCAGGTTCGAACACCAGATTAATTTGAGCAGCTTTCACACCTTCTACCGATTCTATTTTCTGGCGGATATCCTCCATAATAAAGTCGGCAGCCGGACAGTTGGGAGCAGTCAGTGTCATGTCAATCACAACCTCACCATCATCCTGCAAGTCTATTTTATATATCAGTCCCAAATCGTATACGTTGACTGGAATCTCCGGATCGTATACGGTTTTCAGCATTTCTACAATACTTTCTTCTACTTTCAGTTTAGTTTCGTTATCCATAAAGCACGCTTTTAGTTACATGTGCAAATGTAATAAAAAAATGGAATAACGAAAATACACTCATATCCTTCCCTCATCGCAATAGCTATAATAGCCGCCATCGGTTATTACCAGATGATCGAGCAAGCGGATATTCATCACCTCGGCTGCCCGCCTCAACGCTTCTGTCAGACGGTCGTCATCGCGGCTGGGCGATGTGTTTCCAGAAGGGTGATTATGGCAAAGTACCATGGATACCGCCCGTTTGAGCAGAGCCTCACGCAAAATACAACGGACATCCACCTGTGTGGAAGCAAGTCCGCCACGACTGATACAAATACGGTCTATGATTTTCGATGACTGATTGAGCAACAGCACCCAGCACTCCTCCACCGGAAGGTCGCACATCAACGGATAAAACACCTCATATATATCTTTGGAGCATCTGATTTGTTTTCTTTCCAGCGGCTCCTCCTCCAGCCGCCGTCTGCCTATTTCCGAAGCAGCTAGAATAGTAATTGCCTTTGCCGGACCTATTCCCTTATAGCGGCAAAGTTCATCGATAGTTGTCTTCCCCAGTTCACTCAGACTGTTACGATAGTCGCCGAGCACCTTTCGCATCAGCTCCACCGCAGAATCTTCCGTATTTCCTGAACCTATCAGAATAGCCAGCAGTTCGGCATTCGACAAAGCAGCAGCGCCGTGCTGCATCATTTTTTCACGCGGGCGGTCCTCCTCCGCCCATTGGTTGATTGTCAGTTTATTATTACCCATTTACTCATAAAAGTTCTTCTCGAAGGCGGAAAAGGCTCCTTTACCCCGCACACAGCGTTTCCACCATGCCGACAAGAAACCGGTTCCATAACCTGTCAACTGTATAAACGCAGCAACGACAGATAATATACCGATATACAAACTTTTATTTTGTATGGAAGAATCAACAAATATAATCAGAGCGAACAGTGCAAGCAACAAGAGTGCCCACGGACATATCAGCGAAGCAAGCAGCACCAGCACTACCCCTACCGTAAATGCAGCAGGAAGCATGTGCACCAGTTTCAGCGATTCTGGATATTTTTTATATAAATTGATACGTGCGATACCCGAATTATGTACCTGCTTGAAGAACTTCTTCAGATCAGTACGGCGTTTATGCCACACCCATGCTTCAGGAAACAAGCGACAACGACATCCGGCCTTAAATATCCGGATACTGAAATCAATGTCTTCGCCGAAACGCATTTTCGAGAAACCTCCCAACTTGCGATATACATCGGCACGTACTCCCATATTGAAACTTCTGGGATAAAACTTATCCATTTTCTTTTTCCCGCCACGAATACCTCCTGTAGTAAAGAAAGAGGTCATGGCATAATTTATCGCTTTCTGTGTAGCCGAGAAAGAATCGTGTGCACGGTCTGGTCCTCCAAAAGCGTCGGCAGGCTCACGTTTCAACTCTTCATCGACAGCAGCAAGATACCCCGGAGGTAATACACAATCCGAATCCAAGATCAACAGATATTCTCCCCGACTGCGTTCTGCTCCAAAGTTACGCGTCTGCCCCGGTCCTGAATTCGGCTTATTATAATAATGTACATCCAGCAGTGTACGGTATTTCTCTACCACATCTTCACAGGGTACAGACGAACCATCTTCTATAACCAATACTTCAAAATCACCAAGGGTTTGCTTCGTAAGACTTTGCAGCAATTCATCCACCTCATCCGGACGGTTGTAAACGGGAACGATAAAAGAATATCTCATAATCTGTATTTTCGGTTTCTGTTACAAATATACGTCTTTCTTTAAAGTATATTTTAATTTATAGAAGTTTATTCAACATTTCCCATTCATTACAAGAACATCCCCAAAAAACATCAGCATATTTCATTTATCTTTTGTACAAAAAATAAAAAAACATCGAGATATTTTCCCGATAAATTCAGCAAATAATTGACAAAGCCTCGTCATGAGTTTTTTTGTAACAAATATCTCGCTTTACGACAAGGATTTTCCTAACTCGAATACACAAAAAAAGATTTTTTTTCATTCTTTCTGTTACAAAAGATATAGCTTTACGTTTAACTTTTTGAAAACAATTCGTACGACCCGATATAAAAGCATGAGTAAAGAAACACTGACATCTACTTTCACTGAACTGAGAAAAGGTTTTCTCAGGCTAGCCATGCGCTTCCTGCCGAATAAGGAAGATGCTGACGATGCTCTTCAGGAGGCTTTCTTCCGCCTGTGGAAACATGCTGACCAGATCGGTTCACGAGAAGAAGCTGAAGCGCTTACGGTAGTAACGGTAAAAAACCTGTGTATCGACACATTACGCAGACGGAATCACCTGCCTACCGTAGAGCTGGACGAGAACCGGGATGAATCTATTTCCGATTCTACGGCTGAGAGTATGGAGAAAGAAGAGCGTTTCCGTATAGTGGAACGCATTATCGAACTCAGACTGACTCCACTCCAGCAACAGATTCTGCACATGAAAGAATACGAAGGGAAAAAATACAATGAGATAGCCGATATACTGGGCATGCAGGAACCGGCAGTACGCATGCAACTTTCGAGAGCAAGAAAAGAAATCAGAGAATGTTACCTAAAACAAATGGAACGATGAAAGAATACGAACGGACTTTTCAACAGTGGAAAGAGTTGGCAGAACGCTACTTCGAAGCAGAAACTACCGAGGCCGAAGAAGAAGCGCTGGCACGCTTTCTGGCCACTCCTGCCGCACAAGGCAAGGAGTTCGACGAACTTCGTGCCGTAATGGGATACACCGCTACCGGACGTGCCATATACCACAAGCATCGTACACATAGCGTGCGACTGAGGTATTATGCAGCAGCCGCAGCAATAACCGGCATTATCGCACTGACAGCTGCCTGGCAACTGTCGGAAAGAACGAACGTATGTGTAGCTTATATCAATGGCGAACGTTGCACAAACAAGGAAATCGTTCTTTCGGAAGCAATGAAATCAATAGAAAAAGTAAAGCATGCTTCACCGCAGGAAACAGTACAAGAGCAACTGTCTGATATATTCCAGACACTCGAGGCAGGCGAATCCGTATCAGTTGACAATCAAAAAGAATGAAATATATGATAAGACGATGGATTATACTAGGAATAACCATGCTGGCTGTGCTACCTCTATGGGCACAGAAAGGCATGCATGTGGAAGCCTTGTTCGACAGCCGTTTCAAGCAGGATAAGCGGGCGGTAGAAGTTCTTATCAAAGGGAAGGAACTGAAAAAATATCATCTGACCCTTTTCCGCAGCCTGACAGTAACCGACGCTCCGACACTATCCAAAGAAATAGAGGCACTCGTCAGTCAGGATGCAGAAACAGCTGTCGATAAGGAGGTAGGGAAAGTTGGCACACGGCTATATTACGGTTTTTTCTGCTTTCCACCCAAAAACGAAAGTTACCGCTACTTGTTTTACCGGAACACTTCGGTAGTTCCTAACAGCAACAAGAAGCCGGAAGTAACTGTTGTATATATGGAAGGACAGGTAACACTGGAAGAGTTGAAACAGATGTTCAAATAAGATAAAAACAAAACACTATAAAGATATGAAAAAAATGATTTTGCTTGTAGCGACACTGCTGGTTGCAGCAAGCGGATACGCCGAAAGTAAAGATTCATTAAAGGTTGAGAATGTAATGAGTGTAGAAAATCCAGAACGGGTAACAATTACAGAATCGGACAACCGTCTTATGGTAGAAATCGACGGAAAGAAAGACAATCCAAGTTTCCGTTATGTCCGCGAAGTAGAAATATCGCCTTCGGATGTTTCGGTCACCAAAGAACGTAGTGGCAACTGGGATTTTAATATTCCATTCAGGAAACGGACACCGGAACAAAGACATAAAAGAAACGAATTTGTAGTCAAAGACTTCAAAATAGGACTTTCTACCGTGCAAGGAGCCCCCGACAACATGGATGTAAGCATGGGCTCATCGTGGGAAATTACAACTCCAACATTCGGCTGGGCTTATTATCCCTGGAATACGGAAACCTCTCTTTCCATCGGACTGGCATGCAGCTGGCGCAATTACCGGATGACCGGCAAACATCGCTTCGTAAAAGATGCTGGAACAGATATGTATATCGACAGCTATCCCGAGGGAGCTGATATTCAGTTTTCACGTATTAAGGTATTCAGCTGGGCAGTACCAGTCATGTTTACTCATGAAACAAGAAACAAGTTCAGTTTCAGCCTGGGCGCAATCGTTAATTTCAATACGCATGCCAGTCTGAAGACACGGTACAAACTGGACGGCCAAGAATACAAACTGACAGACAACAATATCCACCAGACTCCGGTGACCGTTGATCTTCAAGCCTCTATCGGCTACAAGAGTGTAGGATTCTATGTAAAATACAGCCCGTGCAAGGTACTCGATACGGCATACGGTCCCGAATTTACAGCACTATCTGTAGGGCTTGTTCTGTTCTGACAACTAATGACAAACGAAAAGCCATTCCCGCAACATGCAGGAATGGCTTTTGAGTTTATATACCTTATTATATATAACTCCGATAGATTATGCTTTTACACGACCTACGTAAGAACCATCGCGAGTATCAACTTCGATGATTTCGTCCTGATTGATGAACAAAGGCACACGTACAGTAGCACCAGTTTCAACAGTTGCAGGTTTAGTAGCATTTGTAGCAGTATCACCTTTCAGTCCCGGTTCTGTATAAGTAACCTTCAACTGAACCTTAACCGGCAACTCAGCGAACAAGATAGTTTCAGTAGAAGCATCAGAAACAACGTCTATAACCATTTCTTCTTTCAAGAAGTCAACACCTTCAATCAAATCGTGAGCGATAGGCACTTGTTCGTAAGTTTCCTGATTCATGAAGATATAATCTTCACCTTCTTTATACAAGAACTGGTACGGACGACGTTCTACACGTACATCTTCCAGTTTTTCACCAATGTTGAAACGGCGTTCCAATACATAACCGTCTACAACATCTTTCAGTTTTGTACGCATGAAAGTGTTTCCTTTACCCGGTTTTACATGCAAAAAGTCGATACAGAAATACAACTTTCCATCCATACGGATAGCTGTTCCGATCTTAATGTCTTGAGCATTAATCATAACTAAATCCTTTTATTATATGTTATTATTGATTGTTGCGTAATAAATCCGCCACAAAATTAATCTAAATCATGAAAAAACACAAAAAGATTTGTCTAAAAATGACTTAGCTATTGGTTTATTTAAAAAAAGTCACTAATTTTGCAGCCCGAACGCATAGAATAATAACATAAATAGTATATACGAAAATGAAAAGAACTTACCAACCCTCTAACAGAAAGAGAAGAAACAAACACGGTTTCCGCGAAAGAATGGCTACTGCAAACGGTCGCCGAGTATTGGCTGCACGTCGTGCTAAAGGTCGTAAAAAATTGACTGTATCAGACGAATACAACGGCGTTAAAGCATAAGTACGTTAGACAGAAAGAATTAAGAAGGCCGCAAAATGCTGAGATAGCGTTTTGCGGCTTTTCTTTTCTCAACGCAACTAGGAAAAGAAAAAATTGTATCTTTGCAGAAATTATATAGATAAAAAGTTATGGTAACACTGAAAAACTTCTTTTCATTCAAAAATAACCGTTTTTTCTGGCTCAATATCATTGCAATGATTATCGTCATTGTAGTTGCCGTATTTGGAACTCTCTGGGGACTTGATCTTTATACACACCACGGAGAATCGTATGTAGTGCCTAATGTAAAGAATAAGAATTTAGATCAGGCACAGCTGTTGTTGAACCAACAGTTCATGCAGGGAATCGTTATCGACTCCAATTATGTAAAAGAACTGCCTGCCGGAATTGTACTCGACCAAGCTCCGGCCGGTGGCCTGAGAGTCAAGAAAGGAAGAACCATCTATCTGACAACTAACACAAACGAAGTTCCCAAAATTAAGATACCAGACGTAATAGACAACAGCTCCATGCGCCAGGCAGCTGCCAAGCTGAAAGCAATGGGTTTCAAGCTGACCGAACCAGAAATGGTTGCCGGTGAGCAGGACTGGGTGTATGGTATCAAGTATAGAGGAAGAGCCTTGAAAGCTGGCGACAAAGTGCCAAGTGAAGCTCTGCTTACACTATGTATCGGAAGTACTCAGATGCGTGATTCATTAAGTATGGATTCGCTGAACATGCAGATAGAAATGAACTCTTCTGAAGACGAAGCTCCTACCGTAGATGATTCTTGGTTCTAAGTAAAGATTTAAAAGCTCAAGAAATAAATGGCAGAAGACTATATAAACGAACTGGACGACTCACTGGACGATATAGAGCCGGTAGAACGTACCTCCGAATTATACGAACATTTCCGAGTTGTAGTAGATAAAGGACAGACACCGGTACGTATCGACAAATATTTGTTCGAACGCATTGTCAATGCATCCCGCAACCGCATTCAGACAGCTGCAGATGCAGGCTTTGTGATGGCAAACGGAAAACCGGTAAAAAGCAGCTATAAGGTAAAACCGCTTGATGTGCTGACTGTCATGATGGATCGTCCGCGCTACGAGAACGACATTATCCCGGAAGATATCCCGCTGGACATTGTATACGAAGACAATGACCTGATGGTTATCAATAAACCTGCCGGTCTGGTTGTTCATCCGGGGTGTGGAAACTATCACGGTACATTGGTTAATGCCATTGCCTGGCATTTGCGTGATGTCCCCTCTTATGACCCCAACGACCCGCAGGTAGGACTGGTTCACCGTATCGACAAAGATACTTCGGGCCTTCTGGTAGTAGCCAAGACTCCGGATGCCAAAACCAGTCTGGGCATGCAGTTCTACAATAAAACGACCAAACGTGAATATAATGCCCTGGTATGGGGAATCGTAGAAGAAGATGAAGGTACAATTACCGGAAACATCGGACGTAACCCCAAAGACCGTATGCAAATGGCTGTCATGAGCGATCCGACTCAGGGAAAACATGCAGTTACGCACTATCAGGTACTGGAACGTCTGGGATATGTCACACTTGTGAAATGTGTACTCGAAACCGGACGTACCCACCAGATCCGTGTACACATGAAGCACATCGGACATGTATTGTTCAACGACGAACGTTACGGTGGCCATGAGATTCTGAAAGGCACTCATTTCAGCAAATACAAACAATTCGTAAACAACTGCTTCGACATTTGTCCTCGTCAGGCACTTCATGCCAAGACACTGGGATTTGTTCACCCACGCACAGGCAAAGAGATGTTTTTCACCTCCGAACTTCCTGAAGACATGACTCGTCTGCTGGATAAATGGAGAACTTATATAAGTAACAGAGAGGAATAACAAACAAATTATGAAACGCATTATCGCTATTGTAGCCGGAGGTGACTCTTCGGAACATGATGTCTCCATGCGCAGTGCAGAAGGCATATACTCTTTTATCGACAAAGATAAGTACACCTTATATATAGTAGAACTTACCAAAGAGAAATGGGAAGCACTGTTGCCCGACGGAAGCCGTGCACAGATTGACAGGAATGATTTCAGCTTCAGTCACGAGGGTCAGAAGGTAAAACCTGACTTTGCATACATTACTATCCACGGTACTCCGGGAGAGAACGGTATCCTCCAAGGTTATTTCGAACTGCTAGGCATCCCCTACTCTACGTGCGACGTACTGGTATCGGCCATGACATTCAGTAAATTTACCCTCAATCAGTATCTGAAAGGATTTGGTGTACGCGTAGCTGAATCTATGCTGGTAAATAAACATCATGGAATAAGTAATGAAGATGTTATCGAAAAAATTGGTTTGCCTTGCTTCATCAAACCTAACGCAAGTGGCTCCAGCTTTGGAGTGACCAAAGTAAAAACAGCCGAACAGATACAGCCTGCTTTGGAAAAGGCTTTTGCCGAATCGGACGACGTCATGATAGAGGCTTTCATGGACGGTATCGAACTTGCCAACGGATGTTATAAGACAAAAGATAAATCGGTAGTATTCCCTATTACTGAAGTGGTAAGCAAAAATGAGTTTTTCGATTACAATGCCAAATACAACGGTGAAGTTACAGAAATAACTCCGGCACGTCTTAGTCCTGAACTGACTGACCGTGTACAAAAACTGACTTCGGCAGTCTACGATATTCTGGGTTGCAAAGGTATCGTACGCGTGGATTACATTATCACGGAAGGAGAAAAAATCAACATGCTGGAAATCAATACAACTCCTGGAATGACAGCAACCAGCTTCATCCCTCAGCAGGTTCGTGCAGCAGGTATCGATATCAAAGAGGTTATGACAGATATTATCGAAGATTCGTTTCAGAAATAACGAGAAATTACGTATATTTGAATTGTGACTGAAAAAATAAGAAAACATGAACATACCTGCCGAATTTGACGACATTCGTCCCTATTCACCCGAAGAACTTCCACAAGTATTCGAGGAATTGCTAGCCGACCCCTCGTTCCAGGCAGTGCTCACCAATGTCATTCCCGGTATTCCTATCGAGATGCTTGCCGCACAGCTGCACCGGTGCAAGACTAACCTGGATGTACAGAAGACATTTTTCTACAGCTTGCTTCACGGAATCATAGATAAGCACAGCGACGGATTTGACATGGATACATCATCATTGGATGACAAGCACAGAAATTATACGTTCATTTCAAACCATCGTGATATCGTACTCGATCCTGGTTTCTTGTCTGTCGGGCTAATAGATAATAATTTCCCTACAACAGTGGAAATTGCTATCGGAGACAACCTGCTGATTTATCCATGGATCAAGAAGCTGGTGCGCGTAAATAAGTCATTCATTGTGCAACGTGCCTTATCGATGCGTCAGATGCTGGAATCATCGGCCCGAATGTCACGCTATATTCATTTTGCTGTGACTGAAAAAAAGGAGAACGTATGGATTGCACAGCGGGAAGGAAGAGCTAAAGATTCCAACGACCACACACAAGACAGCGTACTGAAAATGCTTGCCATGGCAGGTGAGGGAAATATCATAGACAGACTGAAAGAACTGAATATCGTTCCTACCAGTCTATCTTATGAATACGATCCGTGTGACTATCTGAAAGCCCAGGAAATGCAGCAGAAACGAGACATTGAAGGCTTCAAGAAAAGTCAGCAAGACGACTTGAACAATATGCAGACCGGTATATTCGGCTATAAAGGTAAAGTACACTTCCAGACAGGTCCTTGTATCAACGATGAGCTGGAAGCTTTACGCGGATTGCCTAAAACAGAAGTCTTCTCAAAAATATCTGAACTAATCGACCTGCATATTCACCGTAATTACCGGATATACCCGGGAAATTATGTGGCCTGTGATTTGCTGGAAGGAAAAAATACTTTTGCCGGTCAATATACGGAAGAGGATAAGGTCCGCTTCGAAACTTACTTGCAGAAAAAATTGGATATGATTCAGTTACCTGACAAGGATGAAGCCTTCCTGCGCCGTTGCATGCTGACTATGTATGCCAACCCGGCACTCAACCATCAGAAAGCTCTGAAAGTATGAAACAAGTGATAGTAATGGCTCTTCTTTTTTGCATCTTTCTTTGTGAAGGATGCAAGGAAGAAGACTATGTATATCCCAGTGTGGTAACTGAATTTATCGGTGCACAGACAAACAATGATGGAACAATTTCACAACTAGTAGCCGACGACGGGACTATATACTCAGTATTGCAACGCGACGGCCTTGGAGGGTTAGTTGCCGATACGCTTTACCGTACTATATCTATTTACGAACCTATCACACAAGAAAATGGCAAGGGAAATGTTGCCCAATTATATTCATGCCAACTTGTACTGTCGGTAAATCCACTTCCAGCATCCGATTTTAAAGGTAATATAAAAACAGATTCTGTAGATATACAAAGCATATGGCTATCAGGAGAATATCTGAATATGATACTGCTTGTACAATATAAGGAGCTGAGTCATTTATACCATTTCGTTGATGAAGGAATTACCTCGGACCAAAGTGGAACACAAACACTGAATCTACGTCTATTTCACGATAGAAACAATGATTACGAAGCTTTTACCAAACAAGTATATCTGTCAGTTCCACTAAAAAATTATCTCCAGTTACTACGGAAAGGAGATAAAATCCGTTTCAACCTCAATACATACAAAGAAGGAGAAACTTATCGAGAATTTGATTATCAATAAGAACAAACAATAAGCACTATGATAAAGAGTATTTACTTTATGTTTTTTGTATGTGCCTGCCTGTTCGGATTATTTGCATGCAGTGCAAAGGCGCAAGACAAATTCAAGAATCTGTCTTCTGATGATTTCGAAAAACTTATACAAGATGAAAACATACAGAGAGTAGACGTACGTACCGTAGCCGAATACAGTCAGGGTCATATTCCCGGAAGTCTGAACATTAATGTATTGGATGATAAATTTTCGGCAGAAGCAGATGAACTTCTCGACAAAGAGCGTCCGGTTGCCGTATATTGTAAAAGTGGAAGAAGAAGCCGCAATGCAGCACGTCTACTGACTCAAAAAGGATTTAAAGTTTACAACCTGGATAAAGGGTTTGATAACTGGAAAGAATCTGGTAAAGATATCGAATTATAATAAATCAAGGAGAATATTCTATTTCTCATGAAGATGAATGTATAATCCATACATGAAGCTTCATCCATAATGAAATAAGCCTGCCATATCCGTTTGTGGAATGACAGGCTTATTTTATAGTCTCTTGCTATCCGAAATTTACCCTTACAAAACTCGAGTTTCGGAACAACATTTTATAAATGCAACCTTATTTCAGTTCTTGAAGCATACGCTTCAATACAACTGTTGCTGAGATTTCACGGTTAGCAGCTTCTGGAATCACCAATGAAGTAGGAGCTTCTATCACATCATCTGTCACGATCATATTACGACGTACAGGCAAGCAATGCATGAAGAAAGCATTATTTGTAGCAGCCATATGAGCCGTATCTACTGTCCAACTCATATCCTTACTCAAAATCTTACCATAATCGGCAGGATTAGTTACTCCCGGACATGCCCAGTTCTTGGCATAAATAAAGTCAGCTCCTTCGAATGCTTTCATCTGATCATATTCCACATGTGCTCCACGCACAAACTTCGGGTCAAGCTCATATCCTTCGGGATGGGTAATTACAAAATCCACATCAGCTTCATTCATAAAATCGGCAAATGAATCAGGAACGGCCTGAGGCAGTGCACGAGGATGAGGAGCCCAGGTAAGAACAACTTTCGGACGCTCCTTCTTTTTATATTCTTCAATAGTTATCAAATCAGCAAAAGCCTGAAGCGGGTGTCCAGTTGCGGCTTCCATCGAAAATACCGGCTTACCGGAATATTGGATAAACTGATTCAATATTTTTTCAGTATAATCGTCTTCTCTGCTTTCGAAACGTGCAAATGAACGTACACCGATAATATCACAATAAGATGCCATTACAGGAATAGCTTCAAGCAGATGTTCACTCTTGTCGCCATCCATTATTACCCCACGTTCCGTTTCAAGCTTCCAGGCTCCCTGGTTCACATCGAGTACAATTACATCCATACCTAAATTACGTGCTGCTTTTTGAGTACTAAGGCGAGTACGCAAACTGTTGTTAAAGAAAATCAGCAAACAAGTACGATGTTTACCCAGTGATTCATATTTATAACGGTCTTTCTTTATTTCGAAAGCTTCAGAAAGGGCAGTCTTCAAATCGCCCAGATCGAATACATTAGTATAAGTTCTCATACGACTTACTGTATATAAATTAATAATAGCATGGCAAATATACTATAAAAATACAACAAAATAGTATTTCAGCCAGAAATATTGCAAAAATATTCTATTTACGTATCTGTCCATTACCTTCAATCAACCACTTATAGGTAGTTATTTCTCTCAATCCCATCGGTCCTCTTGCATGTAATTTTTGCGTACTTATACCGATTTCTGCTCCTAATCCAAACTGCGCACCATCTGTAAATGAGGTTGGTGCATTGGTATATACACAGGCCGCATCTACCATGCAGGCAAAATAAGAAGCAGCCTGCTGATCTTCTGCAACAATACATTCACTATGCTTTGAACTGTATGTATAAATATGCGAGAGGACCTCATCTATATCAGCGACTGTACGGACAGCCATTTTATAATCCAAGAATTCTTTTCCAAAACTTTCGGGGGTAGCACGGCAAAGCAGTTCAGCAGGGTAATTTCCACACAAAGCTTCATAAGCCAATTCATCTGCATAAATTATTACATGGCTATTTTGCAGGGGTGCACAAAGAGCCGGCAAATCGGATAAGCGGGAAGCATGAATTAACAAGCAGTCGAGTGCATTGCATACACTCACCCGACGGGTTTTCGCATTATTAATAATTGCTGTACCTTTTACTATATCACCTGAAGCATCGAAATAAGTATGACAAACTCCAGCTCCAGTTTCTATTACAGGAACAGTTGCCTCACGACGTACATACTCAATAAGCCCACTGCTTCCTCGAGGAATAATCAAATCGACCAATCCTTCGGCATGAAGCAATTCGGTTGTAGCCTCACGACCAGCAGGAAGCAGTTCGACGATATGAGTGTCAACACCAAACCGTTCAAGCACTTCATGTATCACCTTAACAATCGCCCTATTCGAACAATCGGCATCACTTCCTCCTTTCAACACACAAGCATTTCCACTTTTAAAGCAAAGCGAAAATACATCAAAGCTAACGTTAGGACGTGCTTCATAGATGATACCGATAACTCCGAAAGGAACACTTATCTTTTTTAAGTGTAATCCATTAGGACGAACACTTTCTTCCAAGATCCGTCCCAAAGGAGATGGTAAAGCTGCAACATTTCGCATATCGGCAGCAATAGCCTCCAGGCGTTCTTTTGTCAGTTTCAGACGGTCATATTTCGGATTCGCAACATCCATACGACCTAAATCTTCCACATTCGCTTTTAAGATATCTTCACAATGCTCCATTGCTGCATCTGCTACAGCAAGCAGTATTTCATTTATTTGCTTCTCATCCAACAAAGCCAGCCGAGATGAGGCCTTACGTACATCGTGTAAAACAGCTTCTATATTCATATGACTATTTGATTATACAACATTATGATTTCATGCAAAAATATCATTATTTCTATGACTTGTACTCTTTTTCTGTTTTTTATATGAAGATATTACGAAAACTTTCTTATCTTTGGATAAACATACAGAGAGTATCAATCCTTTTTATTAACCACCAAAACAACAAGCTATGGAAACTAAAACGTACGGATCATTAATTGAAGTTTTCAGAGGCAGCCTCTGGGAAGCAGAATTAGTAAAAGGTTTGTTAGAATCAGCCGGAGTGTCAGCTATGCTGAAGGATGAAACATTATCAGCTGTTACTTCTCCTTATTCAGGAACAGGAGGGCAGGTACTGGTAATGGTTAATAAGGAGGAAGAAGTTTATGCTAAAAAAGTAGTATCAGAAAGAAAAGTATGAAAAGAAGGATCTTCACAGCTATGGCTGTTCTAGCTTTTTCTGCATTCGGAATGAATGCGCAAACATTACAATCGACAACATGGAAGGCCTACGGGATCAGTTTTAAAGCTCCCGCAGGCTTTAATGTAGAGGATGATTCAGAAGAGGGATATATCATCAGTACCCCTACTTATTACATTACAGTGCAATTACTGGAAGGAGAAGGCATAAAACGTTCGGAACTATCTCAGGAATTGAAAAACATTGCTTCCGACGATGAAGTCACAAACCAGACTCCTGTAACCACTTTTGAATTACCTCAATTTTACGGTGCACAATTAAAAGGCAATTGTGAAACCGAACAATGTATATATTCGTATCTGCTCACAAAAGACGGAAGTAGCGGATTCTATGTATCCATAACCTATACAGACAAACAAGATAATACACCTGAGAATATTTTGAAAAGCTTTTCCCTTGAAGAATAAGATGTCTATTGGGGCAACATAAGAAATTATATAACATGATGAATCTAACCATATCAACACACACTCCTGTTCGTTTCTCAATAATTATTATGCTTTTGGCAACTTGTTTACCTATAGGTATCACGCCAATTGCTGCCCAAGGATTCTTTTCGACCACAGCCTTGACATATAGTTGTCAGGATATACCCCAAAGCATCATGTTTTGTGGAGAAAATATTGATCTAACCCGATTTGACAGACGAGAACGAATTGATCGCGAGCTTTTGGCTTTTACGTATATGCACAGCACTTCTATACAGATGATTAAAAGAGCCAATCGCTACTTCCCGATTGTAGAATCTATCCTTCAAGAAAATGGTATTCCAGATGACTTTAAATACTTGATGTCTATAGAAAGTAACAATAACCCATTGGCACGTTCCGGAGCCGGAGCCGCAGGGTTATGGCAGTTTATGCCGGGAACCGGTCGTGAATTTGGTCTGGAAGTAGGACATAGTGTAGACGAACGTTATCATGTAGAGAAATCAACGCGTGCCGCATGTAAATATCTGAAACAGGCTTACGCTCGCTTTGGCAATTGGGTTAGTGTAGCTGCATCATATAATGCCGGACAGGGGCGTATCTCACGCGAACTAGAACGCCAATATGAGGAAGATGCACTCGATCTTCAGCTCGTAGAAGAAACAGCGCGTTATGTTTATCGTATTCTTGCTGCAAAAATTATGTTTTCCAACCCGCAGAAATTCGGCTTCCGGCTGCGTGCGTGTGATTTATATCCCATCATCCCATATCACGAGATTAAAGTAGAAGAAAGTATAGATGACTTACCTCGGTTTGCTAAAGGCAGAGGCATTACTTATTCACTTTTGAGGAATATGAATCCATGGATACGTAGCAGTTCACTTCCGGTACATGGAAAAAATGTATATTACATTCGTATACCAGACAAAGAAGGTATGCATTATAATCCGCGTATTATCATCCCGCACGATCCTCGCTGGGTAATAAAAGACGAGTAAAGGTTAACAGTCCTCATATAAAAAGCAGAAATAAATTCTACTTTGTGAGAATGAATATCTAACTGCAAGAAAATTACTTTTCTATCATAAAAAGAGCCATATCATTCCTCCGCAATGGAGTTTTTGATATGGCTCTTTCATTATAATCTCCGTAGTTAGTAACTTTTCAGGGAAGTCAACTCAGCTTTAATGATAGAAAATGCAACATCACCATTCAATCTCTTTCAGCCCTTTACTCTTCAAATATTCATTAGCCTTGCTAAAATGTTTACAGCCAAAGAAGCCATAATCAGCAGACCGGGGAGATGGATGAACTGCCATCAAAATGCAATGCTTGGAAGCATCAATCAGAGAAGCTTTCGATTTTGCATAACTTCCCCACAACATAAATACCAAATTTTCACGTTCGTCACTTAACTTTTTAATAACTGCGTCCGTAAAGATTTCCCATCCTCTATTCCGGTGAGAGCCTGTTTGATGCGCTCTGACAGTAAGTACAGAATTCATAGAGAAAACTCCCTGCTCTACCCACCTGTCTAAATTTCCGGATTCAGGTATCGGCTTTCCTAAATCCTGATGAATTTCTTTAAAGATATTCATTAGCGATGCTGGAATAGCCGTCCCTTCCGGTACAGAAAAACAAACTCCATAATATTGTCCAGGGGTTGGATAAGGATCCTGCCCTAAGATTACAACTTTTACTTTTTCAAACGGACAAACATTGAACATATGAAAAATCTGCGAACCGTGAGGCAATACATGCTCATGTGCATACTCGCTCCTTACAAAATCAGTCAGCTGCCGAAAATAAGGCTTATCAAATTCTTCTTGCAAACGCTTACGCCAACTTTCTTCTATTTTGACATTCATGTTTATCGTTTAAATTTTATATTCAGTCTACCGTTGCGGAATATCAACTGAGGTTTCACTTTTTCCTTTTAAATGTTCTGAGAAAAAGTCTACCAAACGCCAATAAAAATATTCATTCATATCACCAAATCCGTGACGCTGTCCGGGAAGCAAGAGCATATCAAAACGTTTGTTAGCACGAATCAAAGCATCAACGACACGAATCGTATTTGCCGGATGAACATTATTATCAATATCTCCGTGTACCAACATAAGATGTCCCTTCAATTGCTTCACGATTTCCGGATTAGTAGCAATCTTATATGCAAATGTAGTATCACCCTTTTCTGAAATTTCCTCTTTCACCCCATGATGCGTTTCACTCCACCAACGGTTATAAATACGGTTATCATGGTTTCCCGCACACGAAACAGCAGCCTTATAAAAGTCGGGATACTGACAAATAGCCGCTGTCGACATGAAGCCTCCTCCTGAATGTCCATGAATACCTACTCGGTCAATGTCAATAAACTTATAGCGTGCCGCAAGTTGTTCCACAGCAGCCTTATGATCAGCTAGTGGATAGTCACGCATATTTCCATATCCATAGTTGTGATACCATTTCGAACGACTGGGATGTCCACCTCTCTGTCCTACAGAAATGACAATAAACCCAGCCTGTGCCAGACGGTCAGTACGTACACTCATACGAGTAAACGGATAATAAACAGCTTCTACCTGAGGTCCCGGATAAACATAATCGATAATAGGATATACTTTCGTCGAATCAAAATCATAAGGTTTATACATTACTCCATACAAGTCGGTCACACCATCGGCAGCCTTCACTGTAAAGAGTTCCGGGAACTGATAACCAGCTGCCTTCAATTGAGAGAAATCGCTTTCCTGAATTGTCATTACCTTATTTCCATTCCGGTCTATCAAATCAGCGCATGGAACAGTATTGACCCGTGAATAATTATCAACAATGAAGCGAGCATCATCATCAACCTCTACCTGATGGAAGAAATCACCTTTGGTCAGTTGTTTCAAGCTACTTCCATCAGCATTCACCTTATATAAATGTTCGTAATATGGATTTTCTCCGTTTTCACGTCCGTTAGCAACAAAATAAATAGTACGGGTAGCCTCATCTATCTTCACAACGCGCTCTACATGCCAGGGACCTTTCGTTATACGATTTTTCAAATTGCCCCGATCATCATATAAATAAAGATGAGCCCATCCGTCGCGTTCACTCCACTGTACAAACTCCTTTCCACCATTCAATACATAAATCGGACGAGTTTCCTGATAAGTATTCATACGTTCCTTTACAACTGGAACAATAGAATCCTGTCCGATGGTATACGTACAGACATCAATACGATGCAAGTCACGGCTACTCCGCGTCAGGAAGAAACGAGTATTATCTCCCTGCCATACAGGAGAAATAAACTCTGCATCACGCTGCTTTTGCTCATACGGACGTGCTTCCAAGCCTAAGCTCTGGTTTTTCCAGGCTGACACCTTTATCTCCTTACGAGTATTGTTCACCATATCAAATACATACAAATGCTCTTCGGGAGCTTCCATCTCTCCAGGCATCTGATAGCGATAAGTCTCGAGTGTAGGACGAGGCTGAGCAACAGAATTGATAACCCAAAGATCTTTGACTTTACGGTCATCAGATACAATAGTTACAAAATGCTTTGAATCGGGCGACCAATATCCCCATACACCTCGAGGTTTACCGTTACAAAGTGTATCCGTATTCAATATACTGTACGGAATGCCGTAGCCAAAATGTTCTGTTCCATCTTTTGTCAACTGAATTTCTACAATTGTGCTGTCTTTTTCATCTTTCTGCGCCTTCCGGTAATCTTCCATGCTCATACGGAATAAATTGCAGTCTTTAGCATAGACAACAGTCTTTCCATCGGGAGAAACAGAAGCCCACGAAAGCTTTTTCGGTTCTTTTGCCTCTTCTGTCAGCTGAGTGAGTTTACGTGTCGGATAGTCATACGAAAAATAAAAGACTTTTTTCTCCAGTTTCTTCTTTTCGCCTTTTGCTGGCTTTACCTCTTGAGAAGACTCAACCTCGAAAGTAAATGTCCGTCCGTCTTCTTTCGCTTTCAGATTACGAATCGGCAAATGACGAGCCTCGAACGGATCGTGTACAATTTCTGTCAACTGAGAAGCTAGTTCGTCACGATCGAACAATTGCTTTTTTGTTCTTGAATTCGGGTCTACAACAAACCAGAATGTACCTTCACTGGTTTTATATTCGAACCAAAAACTATTTCCCTGCTGAAACCAATGCGGATCAACCGTAGTCGAGAAAAGCATTGTATTCAGTTTACTTTGGGTAAACTTCTCTGCCTGCAAATATTCAGGCAATCTTTCCTGTGCGGACAACGCCGTAGCACATAGGCACATACCGCCCCAAAACAAAACACTAAAAATTGATTTCCTCATAACTTTCAATATACAATTCAGGCACTGATTATATCCGTTTTTCTTGATAAAAAGCGGAATAAACAGTGCCTTTACCTATTTATAAATTAGAATAAAAATCTCAGTACATCATTGAAGTTTGCCCAAATCAGTAAAGCAAAGAGCAAGAACATTCCCACCATCTGAGCATACTCCAGAAATTTGTCGCTTGGCTTACGACGAGCGATAATTTCGTATAGCAAGAACAATACATGACCGCCATCGAGTGCCGGAATCGGCAGGATATTCATAAACGCCAAAATAATAGAAAGGAAAGCTGTCATTTCCCAGAAACGCTGCCAATCCCAAACCTTAGGGAAGATACTTCCAATAGTTCCGAATCCTCCTACACTCTTGGCACCTTCTTTAGTAAAGACATACTTCATATCGTTTACATAGCCTTTCAAGGTGTTTATTCCTAAAGTTACTCCGGCAGGGAATGACTCGAAGAATCCGTAACTTAAATTGGTTTCCTTATAGCTTACCAGCCCACCTACTGCATCTACCATAAACTGTTCATTGGTCTGAACGGTTACCGTATCTCTCACACCTTGACGCGAATAGACCAGTGAGAAGGATGCAGAGGTCTTCTTTTCTAATTCAGCCTTAGAACGGAGCTTGCCCATTTCATCCATAAATTCATTCCAAGAATTCAATGGAGTACCATTAAAAGCAAGCAGTGAATCACCTTTCTGAATGCCCGCTTTAGCAAATCTTCCACCAGCCAATACAGAGTCGACTATATTCGGACGGAAAGTTGCCACAAACATCGGATCTTCTTTTGCAACATCAAGCAAGCTCAACTCAGGCATCAGAATTTTTTTCTCTTCACCATTGCGAAGTACTGTAACCTCACGAGCTTCTACAATGTCACGAAGCATATCCATATCAAAGCGAACCAGTTCCTTATCGTCTGCACTCTTCAGAATATCTCCATCACGGAATCCAATCTGCTGAGCTGTTTCATTGAACTTCATACCATAGGTCATGTCTTTCAAGGCGATGTAAGAATCTCCCCATGTATAAAGAATCATCGAATAGATAAACAAAGCCAGCAGGAAGTTCATCAATACACCTCCCACCATCACCAGCAATCGCTGCCATGCCGGTTTGGAGCGGAACTCCCAAGGCTGAGCAGGCTGTTTCATTTGCTCGGTATCCATCGATTCATCAATCATACCCGAGATCTTGCAATATCCCCCTAGCGGCAACCATCCTACTCCATATTCCGTATCACTGTTCTTTGGCTTAAACTTAAACAGTGAAAACCAAGGATCAAAAAAGATATAAAACTTCTCTACTCGTATTTTAAAAAGACGCGCAAAGAAAAAGTGTCCTCCTTCATGTATAATCACCAGCAACGACAAGCTGAGAATAAGCTGAAGGGCACGAATCAAAAATGTTTCCATCTAAAGTCTACTTTTCTATTTTGTAATGTTAATATATTCTGTTACTTCATTCCATTTATTACCATCTCAGCTGCAATACGACGTGTTTCTGCATCAGTCGAAACATAATCTTCGTAAGTAGGTGCAGCAATGAAAGGAACACGCTGCATCGTTTTTTCTATTACATCACTCATACCTAAGAATGATATCTGGTCTTTCAAGAACGATGCAACAACAACTTCATTTGCAGCATTGACAATGCAAGGCATATTACCACCCTGATGCAAAGCTTCATAAGCTAAAGCTAAATTGCGGAAGCGTTTGGTATCCGGAGCCTCAAAAGTCAAGCTGTTACATTTCATAAAGTCCAAACGGTCGAAAGACGAACGTATGCGCTGAGGATATGAAAATGCATATTGTATAGGCAGGCGCATATCAGGAACTCCCAATTGAGCTTTCACTGCACCATCTTCAAACTCAACCATCGAATGTATCACAGATTGAGGATGAACAACGACTTCTATCTGTTCTGGGCGTACACCAAACAACCATTTTGCCTCTATTACTTCAAACCCCTTATTCATCATCGAAGCAGAGTCGATTGTGATTTTCGCTCCCATGCTCCAGTTGGGATGCTTTAATGCCTGTTCCTTTGTGACCGTCTGCAACTGCTCCATCGTAAACGTACGGAACGGACCTCCTGAAGCGGTGAGAATAATCTTTTCCAACGGATTATTCATTTCCAGACATTGGAATATAGCCGAATGCTCTGAATCGACAGGTAATATAGGAGTATGATACTCGTTTGCCAAAGCATTGATCAGCTCACCAGCAACAACCATTGTTTCCTTATTTGCAAGTGCAATAATCTTTCCGGCACGAATCGCGCTCATTGTCGGACGCAATCCGGCATATCCAATCATAGCCGTCAACACAATATCTATCGGCTGTGACTCTACAACCTGGCAAATAGCATCTGCTCCGGCATAGACTTTTATAGGCAAATCAGACAATGCTTCCTTCAGCTGCAAATATTTGTCTTCGTTAGCAATAACAACAGCTTCAGGACGAAACTTCCGTGCCTGTTCGATAAGCAAATCGACTTTATTATTAGCAGTCAACACATAAGCTTCATATAAATCGGGATGTTCCTCTATCACTTGTAAAGCCTGCGTCCCGATAGAACCAGTAGAACCTAATATTGCTATTTGTTTCTTCATAATTAAAATACCACGTACTTTTCTGGATTAATAGGATTTCCCTTATGCCATAATTCAAAATGCAGATGAGGCTGATTATCTTCTGTTTCCGACTGTCCTATTAAAGCAATCACCTCTCCACCTTTGACTTTTTCACCCTCGTGTTTCATCAGTGAACCACAATGTTTATATACAGAAATAAAATTCTGCGGATGCTGTATCTGTATTACATACCCCCACTCTGCCGTATAAGCAGACATGATAACAGTACCATCGAGGGTAGCAAGAATACTTTCATTAGGACTTGCTGTCAAATCAATCCCGAAATGACGCTTCTCCGGACTAAATCCCGCAGACATCACACCACGCAACGGGCGGTAAAATATCAATCCCGCAGCATCGCGCACATCAGTTACAGCTGTCAGATTATATCTTTCTTTTTCTTCATACTGCTTACGGAACTCCTCTTCTTCTTTAGAGCGCTCCATCAGTTTTTCAGCACGAAGATCGGTCAGCGAATCAATAGACTGAACCGTATCTGCCTTAACTTGTCCACTCAAGATATCCTGAATATTCATCACATAACGGCTCTGGCGTTCAAGAGCAGCCTGTAGCGAATCTGCCCGTAAGGCATTGGCAACGATCTGAGAACGGACTTCACTGTTCATATATCCGGGAAGATAGTTTCGCAGCGGAGTAAAAGCAATAATGGCAGCTGCTATCAGAAAAATTACTGTACATACTGACAACAGCACAGACAAGCCGTTCAACTTAGACACATGAATGCCCACTACCTCTTCCAAGGTATTTTCATTGATAATAGTCAGTTTATATTTAAACTTAATATTATGCCAAAAAGCTTTACGACCTTTTCTTGTCTTTCTCATTATCTTATGTTTATTCCAACAATCCGTCCGGTATATCTACTTTCAGAACTCTGTTCTCTCTATCCAAATCGATAATAAATTCCTCGTGGGCAGGAAGCAAAAGTTCGTCACCGTCTTTTTCTATGACAAACAAAACATTCATCGTAGAGTCATCAACGGCAACAATTTCCCCCAAACAGCCATGATGAATATCCTCAACCTGGAATCCCGTAAAGAAATTCCAAGAAGTAATTTCATCTTGCTCATCCATGTATTTTTTAGGGAAATAAACCTCCACATTAGTCAGCATCCGTGCGCGTTCGGCAGTTTCAATTCCTTCAAATTTTACCAAAGCTACATCATCCGAACGGAAACGATATTCTTCTATAAAAAACGGAACCAAGATGCCATCCAGCAACAATACCAGATAATCGCACTCTACACGATCGAAAATATCATCGTTGAATGTAAAAGAAACTTCTCCTTTAATACCGTGAGGTTTGTTTATCACCCCGATTTTATATACTTCTTCTTTCTTAATCATAAACTTACTCTATTCGGGTAATACGAGCACCTAAAGCTGTCAAACGCTGTTCTATATTTTGATAGCCTCTGTCTATCTGCTCTATATTATGAATACGGCTGATGCCTTCTGCACTCAGCGCAGCTATTAACAATGCGATTCCTGCACGTATGTCAGGCGAAGTCATATTGCCTCCTCTTAAGCGGAAGTTATGATCATGTCCGATGACAACTGCACGATGAGGGTCACAAAGAATGATCTGTGCACCCATGTCAATCAACTTATCGACAAAGAACAGACGGCTTTCAAACATTTTCTGATGAATCAATACGCTTCCTTTAGCCTGAGTAGCTACCACGAGCATCACACTCAACAAGTCGGGAGTCAGTCCCGGCCAGGGAGCATCAGCTATTGTCATAATCGATCCGTCGATAAAGGATTCAATCTCATAATGATCCTGTTGAGGTACAAATATATCATCACCTCGCTGTTCCAGACGGATACCCAAGCGGCGGAAGCTATCAGGAATGATTCCCAAATTTTCGTAAGATACATTTTTGATAGTGACCTCACTGGATGTCATGGCTGCCATTCCGATAAAGCTTCCCACTTCAATCATATCTGGCAATACATGGTGCGTACATCCTTTGAGACTTTTCACACCTTCGATAGTCAGCAAATTGGAAGCAATACCTGTAATCTTGGCTCCCATGCTATTCAGCATCTTACATAACTGCTGCAAATAAGGTTCGCATGCAGCATTATAAATCGTAGTTTTTCCTTCAGCCAGTACAGCCGCCATAATAATATTTGCCGTACCTGTTACAGAAGCCTCATCAAGCAACATATACGTTCCTTTCAAGTGGCTGGCAGTTATTTTAAAAACGCCATTCACTGCATCGTAGTTGAACGAAGCTCCCAGTTTCTGAATTCCCAGAAAGTGAGTATCCAAACGGCGGCGACCTATTTTATCTCCTCCCGGCTTGGCAATCATAGCTTGTCCAAAACGAGCAACCAAAGGACCTACCAGCATGACAGAGCCACGCAAACGCGAGCAACGAGTAAGAAACTCTTCACTTTCCAAATAAGCAAGATTTACATCATCCGCCTTAAACGAATATGTATCTACACTCTTTTTAGAAACCTTTACTCCCATGTCACGAAGCAACTGAATCAAATTATTCACATCCAGAATATTCGGAATATTACTGATTGTTACTTCTTCGTCTGTCAATAATGTGGCACAAACCACCTGCAACACTTCATTTTTTGCACCCTGAGGAGCTATTTCCCCATGCAGTTTGTGTCCGCCTTCTATTACAAATGATGCCATAGTACCGGTTATTTAAGATTAATATTTTCTTTTTTGCTGATTATTGTTTACCTGACGACGACGAGGGGTAAACGTACGCTGTTCTGTCAAATGAAAATCTTCTGCCGACAACTTAATCTTACCTCCCGACAGTTCACACAAGTCATCCAGAATTTTCTGATCTTCCACACCATCCTTATTCCAATTCTGGTAATCTTTTTTCATATGATTAGCAATCAGTTTCAACAGCTGCTTCTTTTCCTCGCCTTCCTCGTAATCAATCGCAATTTTAATCATATCCTGAACAAAGCGTCCATAATGACGATAACGGATATTATTCTGAGAATAAGGAATCTGTTCAGGTTTTACTTCCAGACTTTCTTTTTTTACAATATCCACCGGATAATCAATATCCAACTTGAAATCAGCCATAATGGCCAGATGATCCCAAAGCTTATGCTTGAAATCTTCTACATCACGCAAATGCGGAAACATACCTCCCATTATATTAACAATGGTATTGGCACATCGCTGCCGCTCTTCACGATCTTCAATTGTCAGGGCATGGTCTACCATGTTTTGCACACTTCTTCCATACTCAGGAAGTGGTAATTTTCGTTGCTGGGTATTATATTCCATATATATTATCGCAAATTCTTCGTTTTTAGATTCTTACAAAAGTTTCTTCGGAGTAGAAGCGACAAACTCTTTCAAATAGAAAGGTTCAAAATAAGCCACATCCTTGAAGTCTTCCTTTGCCATTGCTTTTTCGGCAAGAGGGAACATCCATTTAGCCAGCGGATGAATATTTTCGATAAAATGTGCATTAGGATGAGTTATTTTTTCACGACACTTGGCAGCTCCGTTTCCAAAGAAATAAACCGGATGTTCTGCCAAAAACCCGGCATAGGAATTTTCATCAATAATATCAGCTCCAATTTCACGCTTTACATTCAAAGCACGATCGTATATAGCTGCATATACTTCCATACGGCGGGCATCTATCATCGGACACAACAATGCATCTTCCGGCAAATCTTCGAACAATAGAACAGGAACAGCCATTACTTCCGGAGTAGGAATTCCAATCAGCGGAATATTACGTCCGTAACAAATTCCTTTTGCCATAGACACGCCAATACGAAGCCCTGTATACGAACCCGGACCACAACTTACGGCTACAGCATCCAATGGTATGGCATGATTGTCTATAAAAGATAAAGCCTCATCCACAAAAACACCTAATACGACAGCATGTGACGGACCCTTAAAGTCCTCTTTCGAAAAGATAGAAGTTCCATCCTGACTTACAGAAACAGAACATACCTCCGTTGAAGTTTCAATATGTAAAATGCACGACATAAATTAATTCCTTATTATATAGAGTGCAAATATACACTTTTATTTGCACTCACTTCTCATTAAACCAGTGTTTTTTAGGACCTGTTAGCAAAACGCCCTATTCTCAAATTTTTACCAGCACATTTTATGCAAGTTCTACAACATTTATTTATTTTACCCCACCCATTTTTCACACTTTGCAACAAGTGTAAAACAGATTTTCTTTCTTTTTTCAAGTAGCAACAACATAAAATTTATATCACATTATTATTTTTCCGACCAACAATGAAAATAATAATAACATTTTGTTTCTTTTTTTTTGAAATACTTTACACAAATTGGCAAAATCTTTAAGAAAGCCTAAGCATAGGCAAGGGAGACCAAATTTTGTTAATTTTAAAAAACACTAAAAGGCATGAAGAAATTTATGACTAGAAAACACACTGAAGAACATCTGTCCAGTCGGAAAGACCGTTTTTCAGATCTAATGGGGAAAGGTTTATTCTTGTTAGCTTTTAGCAGTGCATTATCAACAAACATCTGGGCACAAACAACAACCACAACAAACGCTCAGACTACTAGCCAAAATTTTACAGGAAAAGTCTGCGACAGTAAAGACGGTTCTTCTCTGATTGGCTGTACCGTACGTGTAAAAGGTAAGAAAGCTGCAACCATTACAGATGCCAATGGAAATTACAGCATCACAGCCAAGCCTGGGGACATTCTGATTATCTCATATATAGGATATGAAACCGTAGAAGTCCCAGCCGGAAGTAAAAAAGCATCCAATATTTTCATGGTAGATGATAGTGTAATAATGGATGATGTAGTCGTAACAGGTTATCAGACTTTAAAAAAATTCAATGTTACAGGCTCTGTAAATACCATCAACAATGAAAAAATTTCGGCACAGTTGCATAAGTCCGTGGCAATATAATCATGTTATCCAAAGATTATGGATGCTCTGAACATAAAGAAAGGTAAATCCTGCACACCGCGTAGTTGTGCTCTAAAGC